>JMBX01000065.1_pt1 | contig 25786 bp, 51 predicted proteins | sample 616521 | NCBI WGS metagenome assembly JMBX01 (sample SAMN02727906, study PRJNA239997) | anaerobic digester metagenome | biome: anaerobic digester; isolation source: mesophilic anaerobic digester inoculated with municipal waste water sludge... | place: Germany: Bielefeld University, CeBiTec ...
AAATATACATTTATACCCTGGAATGCTATAACTATAAAAAAATAATTTTATAAATTTATTTAATCCTATTAGATTTTCTTCTACTATAAAATTATCAATGGCATATTTAGTAAATAGAGGAAATACAGAGTCCAAAGCACCTACAAATACCATAATTATAGCTAGTAGAATAAAATCTCTTTTGTGATTCTTAACTAATTCTAAGAAATTTCTCCATATAGTAATATCGATTTTTTTCATTTTCCAATACTACCACCTCACTAGGCATGTAATTTTATATCTTCTTCTAAATCCTTCATAGAATTTTGAATTTCATATAATCTTTGATACAATCCTTTTTCATTTATTAATTTTTCATGATTACCTCTTTGTATTATTCTTCCATTGTCTAAAACTATAATTTCATCGGCCTCAGATACTGTAGATATTCTATGGGATATTATTATAGTCGTAGATTTATTTTTTTCTATTATTTAGGGCTTTCCTAATGGATATATCAGTTTCTGTATCTACAGCAGATAGAGAATCATCAAAGACCACAATAGGGCAATCATTTATAATGGTTCTAGCAATGGCAACCCTTTGCTTTTGTCCACCAGATAGGGAAACTCCCCTTTCTCCCACATAGGTATCATATCCTTTATCAAAGGATTTAATATCCTGATGAATACTGGCAATTTTAGCAGATTCATAAACCTTTTTATCTTGAATACTAGGATTAGCTAATTTTATATTATCTCTAATGGTTTTGGCATATAGGAAAGGCTCTTGTAATACAATTCCTATATTTTTTTTCTAACCCAGGCCTTATCAATATCTTTTAATTCTTTTCCATCTATTAATATGGAACCCCTATTATAATCATAAAGTCTTGCTAATAAATAGACTAAAGAGGATTTGCCAGAACCTGTTGGACCAATTATGGCCACTGTACTACCAGCCTTTACTGAAAAGGAGATATTGTCAATTACTGGAGTATTCTTTTCATATTCAAAATAAACATTTTTAAATTCAATATTACCTTTAATTTCTGGCTTTTCATTGTTTTCATTTAAAATTTCTATATTCTCATTAAAAATTTCCTCAATTCTTCCTATGGATACTATGGCCTTTCCCATATCTGTTAAAGTTCTTCCCATTTGTCTAATAGGCCACAATAACATATTTACATATGTAGAAAAGGCCATTACAGTACCTAGAGATATTTCTCCAGCTACAGCCCAAATACTTCCAAATACTATAGTTAATCCAATTTGTATAAAACAAATAAAATCAGAAGCTCCCCCCCAATATAGGCTAAATCTTGAATTAATTTATAGGTTTTATCCCTATAGTCTTTATTTTTTTCATCAAACTTTTCTATTTCATATTTTTGATTGGCACAGGCCTTTACTACTCTTACACCTGTAAGGTTTTCTTGTAGCACTGTAGTTAATTCTGCCTCTGCTTCATCAGAAGCCTCAAAGGCCTTTTTTTTACTTTAGAAAAGAATATAAATGCAAATATGAAAATTATAGGCATAGTAGCATGGAAACTAAAGTCATTTTTACATTAAGTTTAAACATAGTATAAGATACAAATCCCAACATAAATAGTGAACCAGCCACTTCTACCAATTGTATAGACAAAAATCTTTTTATAGTATTTACATCTGAAGTACACCTTTGAATTAAATCTCCCGTCTCTGCTTTACATGGTATTCATAAGGGAGTCTTTGAATTTGATCATATAGGGAATCCCTAATGTTTTTTTTGCAGTATTTTCAGCTGTTTTACTTGCTAAGGTATTTCTAAAATAAAGCAATATACCTCTTAAAATTGCAATAAATACTAATAGTACACCAATAATCCAAAGATTTTTTTCTTAGATAAGCTCTACCTCCTATATATTGAATTAATCTTTCTAAAAAGTTAGAACCTATAGGTTCACTGCCAATAATAGAGTCTATAGTAGTTCTAATGATAAGAGGTGATACTATAGTGACCATCTGAGAAAGGATGATACATATCATAGCTAATACATAAATTCCTTTGTATCCGGTCATAAACTTAAACAGTTTTTTTAATTTCTTTCATTTTATTTCCTCCTCATTTTGAATATAAAAAAACCATAAGATGTGACAAAAAGTCTACAATCCTACGGTTTTTATACCATGATAGCATTATAGGCATAGCTATCCTTTGGCATATAAATAAAGCAATTATTAGAATAAAAAAACCATAGGCAAGCACGCCTATGGTTATATAGACAAAAATTAATTATACTAAGGTATTCATAGGTCGTGCCATTATTTTTATATAGTTTTCTTTAGCTTGTAATAGATTTGTTATTATGATCATCTTCACGACCTCCTTACTAAACTATCAATATGATTATATTATATATGGTATTTACAAAAATACAACAATATTCATACTTTTGTAATACAATTGTAATAATTATCTAACTTAAACTTCTTCCCAATACTACTCCATTTACACTAGCTTGCATAAGTCCCCCCCTTGTAATTCCTGCCCCCCCATCTCCTCCAACATACAAACCTTTTATATTAGTTTCAAAATTATTGTTGGTGATTACCTTGTTAGAATAAAATTTAACTTCCACACCATATAAAAGGGTTTCATCACTAGCAAGTCCAGGAGCTACGTTATCTAAGGCTATTAACATCTCATCTACATCTTTCATAATTCTATAGGGAAGTACCAAACTTAAATCTCCTGGCACAGCATCTTTTAAAGTGGGTATTATATTGTTTCGATATAATCTTTCATCATTAGTTCTTCTACCTCTTTTAAAATCCCCCCCATATCTTTGAATTAACACTTTGTTTCCAGAGAGCATATTTCCAAGTTTTGCAATATGCATACCATATTCTATAGGAGAATTAAAAGGCTTTGTAAAATGTTTGGTAACCAATAGTGCAAAATTGGTATTTTCAGATTTTAAACTTTCAGATTTGTAACTATGACCATTAACAACTGCTAAGTTACCATCATAGTATTCGGTAGATACTTCACCTGATGGATTAGTGCAGAAGGTTCGTACTTTATCATCAAAGGTGGGAGTGTAATATATTAATTTACTTTCATACATGGCATTATTCAATTCTTCCATTATTTCATTTCTAGTTTCTACCCTAACGCCTATGTCCACATCTCCTGTTTCTGTATTTATACCATGTTTAATACACAAATCTTTTAACCAATCAGAGCCATCTCTTCCAACTGCTATTACCACTTGGTCTGAATAGTATTCTTTATCAGCTATAACACCTTTTATATTTCTATTTTCATCTAATATTATGTCCTTTACTGGATTTTTAAAGCTTAAATTTACTTCAATTTCCTTTAGATATTTTTCTATACGCGTATATATAGCATAACCTTCTTCTGTACCCATATGCCTAATAGGACATTCTACCAATTTTAGATTACTTCTAATTGCTTTTTTTTCTTATTTCCTCAATTTCCTTTTCTTTATCTATTCCATATATGGTTGTATCAGCACCAAATTTTAAATATATATTATCTACATAATCAATTAATTCTTGAGTTTCTTCATAACCTAAATATTTAGGTAAGTTTCCTCCCACATCAGGAGAAAGGGATAATTTACCATCGGAATAAGCTCCAGCTCCTGCAAAGCCAGTGGTTATATTACAGGGTTTACAATGTGCACATACTCCCCTTCTTCTTTTAGGGCATATCCTTTTTTTCAATGGGATTACCTTTTTCTAGCATTAAAACCTTTTTGTTAGGATTGTGCTTTTTTTATCTCCAGTGCTGTAAATATACCACAAGGTCCAGCACCTACAATTATAACATCATAGTCCATCTTTTTACCTCCTTAACTTGGTGCCAATGTATATAATACACTATATTATAATAAAAAAACCACTATTTTGTTTTAAGCTATTAGAAAACCGCTTATATTATGGGAAACAATCTACCATAATATAAGCGGTAAAAATATATTAAAACCAATATTTCTTCTTTTTATGTTCTATCCTATAAAATCCTTCAATGGGAAGTGCTTTTTCTTTACATAAATTTAATATTTCCTCCTTTTTATCACAAGGAATTTTTGCAGCAGTACCACAACTGGAACTGACTTGTCTTGGTACTGGCATTAGTTTTATTGGGTACTGAGCTTCCTTCATAGCTTTCTCAAATATTAAAGCATGTTGGGTAACATGAAAAGTAACAACACAATAAACATCATCCATTTTTTTTCACCTATTTCCTAATATTGAGGGTATATTCTCCAGCATTTTCTTCTACTTCTACCTTATATCCTTTTCCCTTAGCAAATCTTTTAATATTTTCTACAGCTACATGGGCATCCACTAATACTTGAATAGGTTCACTAGGATTGGATTCCATAGCGTTTTTCGTCATTATAACTGGTTCTGGACAAGAACGACCTCTTGCATCTATTACATTAGGCATTTCTTACACCCTCCTTTTTTTTGTTTATTCTTTAGATTTGCTTCTTTAACTACACTATAAGCTATGACTAAAACTACTATAATACCTATAATCACGGCAACTTTTCCATTGTTTGTTACCCCTTTTGGACTAGAAGCCAATCCAAAGTTATGAGCAAAGGCTGCCCCTATAGTAATTCCAAGTACAGTTATTCCAGCATCAGCATCTCCTTCACTAGCAAGAATAGTCTGTCTTACAGGGCAACCTCCTAAAAGTACAGAACATATTCCTGTCAAAACCATGCCCATGAAATTCCATATATGGACAGGATGAGCTACTGGTTGATTTTCAAAACCTAAATTAAATGTATCAAAATTTAGAATTAAATTTGCTATTAAATTCACCACAAATATTCCTAATATTCCCCCCCAAAAGAAGTGATAATCCTTTATCAACATAATATCTCTAAAAGCCCCCCCTGCAGTACATATTCTACTCTTTTGAAGAATTCCTCCAACTATCATTCCCAGAATTAAGGACAATAGGATAGGAGCTCTCATAGAGCCAGGTCCTTCTTCACTAAAGAATATAAAATCAGGTTTTACAATTAAGAATATGAGTAATACTATAGCTACTATAGGCATAATATATCCAGAAAATTTAGGTTGCTCAATATTTCTACCTAGAGTGTAGCCTCTCTTTAAAAATTGAATACCAATAAATATTCCCACTAGATAACCTAAAAGTCCAATTAAAGCATTTAAATCTCCATTAGCAAGTCTTAGTATCATCCTCAAAGGACATCCTAAAAATACTAAAGCACCAATAACTAAAAAGAAACCTAAAAAGAATCTAATTAAAGGTGAGGAGCCTCCTCTAGATTTAAAATCTCCATTGGCTATGGAAATGATAAAAGCTCCTAAAATGAATCCAATAATTTCAGGCCTTATATACTGTACAATCTCTGCTCTATGAAGTCCTAATGCACCAGCAATATCCCTATAGAAACAGGCAACACATATCCCCATATTTCCAGGATTGCCAAATTTCAGTAAAAGGGCACCAATAAGGCCAATGATGCCTCCATAGATAAACATTTTACGTTTATCATTCATTATTAAAACCTCCTTGTCTATTTTTATCATTACATATATGATTATATAAGACTTAAGAAGGTTTAAAAATAATAAATATCTATAGTTTTCATTATAATATTGATACAATTTATACTAACCAAATAGAGATTCTTCTAGCAATTGAATATCCAATATCTTTATTGTATTCTTATCAAAATCTATGATCCCCCCCTCTGCTTTCATGTGGCTTAATTCTCTAGATAGGGAAGGTCTAGGAACATTTAAAAGTTCAGCCATCCTTTTTCTTGTATAGGGTATATTCAATATAAATGTTTTTTTTGTTTTTTTATATTCGTGTAAAAGATAACTTGATATTTTTTTCTAATGGTATCCTGACTTAAATTGGCAATCCTATTGTTTAACATTAAAATTCTTTGGGACAGTATAGATACAAAATTAGTCAGCACCTTTGAATTTAGCATAGATAATTTTATTATATCTTCCTTTTTAATAAACATTATTTCACTATACTCTATAGGGGGTTATAGTTGCAGGATAGACATGTTCCCTTGAAAACACTAAGGATTCCCCCCCAAATATATTTCCTTCATTAAATATATTTATGGTCATAACTTGCCCTGAAGGAAATATCTTTTGAATTTCTACTTTCCCTTTAAGAATAATCCCTAAGCTATGACAATCTTCTCCCTCAATGGCTATTACTTCATTATTGTTGTATATCATAATTTTAAAATCAATTTTATCCAATATTTGGATAATATCCTCCTCGTCAATATCTTTAAATAATAGGCATTTTGATAATTGAACAATATAGTCCTTCATGGCTACCTCCTATAGTTTAATTTTAATATACTTAAAATACTCAATCAATAGTGATATAATATATAGAGCATAAAAAAAACAAAAAAAATATAAAAAATATGTGACTATTCTATTTAAAATGGGTAAGTATAAAAATGAAGGTTTATTGTGCTTTTTTTAGAGGGAGTGGTCCATATATGAGTGAATAAGCTTACACATGGAGTGCATATAGTAATATCATGATAGCATATATTATATAAAGGAGATCGTATTATGAATAAGATATTATTGATTAATAGAATTAATCCTCAAAATTATTCAAATACTAAAAATAAGGTTTTTTTTATGATTGGTGGGATGAATATCCCCCCCACTGTGGAAAATAGGCTTATGGATGTAATAAATGACTCTAATATGGTTAAACCAGAAGATATGGTATTAAAATACAATGGTATTGAATTAAACATAACTGTACAACAGATACCAGCCATTGTAAAATTGTTATGTGATGAAAGCTTTTCCATATATGGCATATATCAATTATATAATCCAGACGAATAAATGCTTAACTCCCTTTTACGGAATAAGGGAGTTATATTATTTACAAAACTAGTATGGGAATGGTATGATTAATGGAACTAAATATTTTCGAGGTGATTTTATATGAAAAGATGGAAAAGAAAGGGTATAATAATATCTATAATTGTGGTTATAGTATTTAGCCTTTTTATGTATTTTAAATTTTCTATAAAAAAAAGGAGACAGTCAAATTATCGGATACAATAGAAGAAAAACTAGCCAAGATATTGGAAGTGGCCACAGTTAAGTACAATTATACCAATGTAGTAACCTATAAGGACAATAAGAAAGTTAGTGGATTAAATGTACCTTTTACAAACAAGAGCTTTATCATAAAATATAGTGGCTATATAAAAGCGGGAGTAGATTTAAATGGAATTGAAACCCAAGTAATAGATCCTAAGACAGTTAAAATTATATTGGACAAGCCAAAAGTATTTGATAATGTAATAATGGAAGAAGATGTATATGTATATGATGAAAGGGATTCGGTTTTTAATAAGCTAAGTTTTAATGATTTATATGATGTGCTAGTAGAGGAGAAAAAGAGTATGGAGGAAGAAGTAATAGAAAAAGGACTTTTAAATGATGCAGAAAAAAAATGCGAAGGATGTATTAATGTCTTTGTTGGAAAGTATGGGATTTGAAAATATTGAGATAGTATTTAGATAGAAATATAACTCTCTAATGGATTGGTTTTAAATATAAACTATCAGCATATAAATATTATATGGGAGGGATAGGGATGAATAGGAAATTCAATATTATCCTACTCTTATTTATATTGGTGCTGATGGTAATAATAATAGGAAACTATATACATCTTTTTTTTCACCAAAAAAAGGTATAGATTATGAAAATAAGGGTACCTATTTGAAAGTAGATAAGAATAATATAGCTCTATTAATAGAGGTTGATAAGAAGCAACTTCATATTTTAGATATTTCCTCCAATAAAATAGTTAAAAGCTATGTGGTAGCTACTGGAAAGGTAGATACTCCAACTCCATTAGGTAGTTTTAAAATAGTAGAAAAAGCCAAATGGGGGGGAGAATTTGGTTCTAGATGGTTAGGTTTAAATGTACCTTGGGGGGGAAATATGGTATCCATGGTACAAACCAGCCAAGCTCTATAGGCTTTAATGCTTCTGCTGGTTGTATTAGGATGAGGAATAAAGATATAGAAGAATTATACAATATAGTGGAATACAATACCAGGGTTAATATAGTCAATGGACAATATGGCCCTTTTGCCTATGGATTTAGAAAATTGTCTCCAGGGGGGGATAGAGGTGCAGATGTATTAGAGGTTCAGAAAAGATTGAAATTACTAGGCTATTATGATGGTGCCCTTGATGGTATATATGGAGAAGGAATGAAAAGCTCCTTAATACAATATTTAAAGGATAATAATATGCCCTTGACAGATACAATAGATTTTAATATATATACTAAGTTGGGGGATAATACTTATGGAGTGAAATTACATATGGTTAATATTTTATCTATTGGGTATAAATATATGGCAAAGAAAAAAAATTCGAATAATTAAATTTAAGGAGGTTTATTATGGCGTCTGAAAAATTATTAAAAGAACTAAACGATCAATTTAATTTTGAATTAGAATCAGGGTATTATTATATGGCAATGGCAGCTACTGTGCTGAAGAGAACTTGGATGGTTTTGCTAACTTTTTCATAATTCAAGGTCAAGAAGAGTATCTTCATGCTATGAAATTTTTTTGATTTTATAAACGATATGGATGGAAGAGTTATCATGAAGGCTATAGGGGAACCCCAAAATGAATTTGAATCCCTAGTCCATGTATTTGAAACAGCTTTAAAACATGAGGAATTGGTAACTAGTAGGATAAACAAATTGATGGATTTGGCAAAAGAAGAAAAAGATTATGCAACTATTAGTTTCTACAATGGTTTGTAGATGAACAATTAGAGGAAGAAACAGCATGAAAGATATACTAGTAAAATTAAAGAGGATGGATGGACATTTCCAAGGTATATATATGTTAGATAGAGAATTAGCAGGAAGAACTTTGGAACCTATTGAATAATGAATATTAAAAAAAGACAGGCATTTTGACCTGTCTTTTTTTGTAGACGTACTATCTAGTTGTAGTACCTCCACCCATACTTCTTTGTGCCATTTCAACTAGTCTTTTAGTCATATATCCACCAACATATCCATTTTGCCTAGATGGTAAATTACCTTTATCTATTGAGTTGTAGTCTGACATACCCAATTCAGAAGCTATTTCTAACTTCATTTGATCTAGTGCTTGACGAGCTTCTGGTACTAGGATGTTATTTGAACCTGTTTTGTTATTAGTAGCCATTAATTTCAACTCCTTTCTTAGGTAATTATTTTTTTTATATTTATAAGATTTTGTAATAGTATTATGTGTAGAAAAGACTAAGATAAACCATGTAATTTTATCTACTATTAGAGCCATTTTCTAATATAACCAAAAATGAGATTAAAAAAAATAGAGCTATTAGTTCGGGAAAAAGGAAAAAAAAGTACGCAAATACGTAATTTACTTAATAAGCAGTATTGGAGATGTTTTTTTTAAAAAAAAGTACGAAAACAGGAAAACATTGATTCTCTTTTATTTCATCTCTAGTAAATTCAATTGATATATATTGGCATGAATATTGCTAATTAATTATAGTTAGCAATATTTTATATGAAAGGATGAAAACCATGTCAAATTTTCACTTTGCTGGTTGTGATACAGTATATTTAACAGAAAAATACGGAACACCTTTATATGTTATCTCCGAGGATTTCATAATAGATAGAATTGATGAAATAAAGGAGAATTTTGTAAAAAAATATAATCATGTAGAGGCTGTTTATGCAAGTAAGGCTTTTCTTACCAAGGAGATGGCTAGGATAATAAAAAGGGAAGGAATAGGTATAGATGTGGTATCTGGTGGAGAGCTATATACAGCAATACAGGTAGATTTTCCTCCAGAAAAAAAATAGTTTTTCATGGTAATAACAAAAGCTATGAGGAACTTGAGATGGCTGTAGACTATGGAGTAGGTAGAATAGTAGTGGACAACCTCTATGAACTTAAAAACTTAAATCATATTGGGAAACAATATGGAAAAAAATAGACATGCTATATAGAGTTACTCCAGGAGTAAATAGCCATACCCATAGATATATTCAAACAGGACAAGTAGATTCTAAATTTGGAATTCCCATGGCAGATGACATTATATATAATGCTATTGAAAAAGCTATGAATCTATCTAATATAAATCTATTGGGTTTCATTTTCATATAGGATCTCAGATTTTAGATAATATTACCTATCTAGAAGCTGTAGGAAATATAATGAAACTTATGAAGGAATCTAAGGATAGATTTAATTTTGAAACCAAGGAATTAAATACAGGTGGAGGTTATGGAATACAATATGGAGGAGGAGAAGGAAAATCTATAAACTTTTATACTGATGCCATAATGGATGAAGTATATAAAGGGTGTAAGAAATATAAACTAGAAGTTCCAAAGGTAGTTATAGAACCTGGTCGATGGATTATAGGGGGGGAAGCTGGCATTACACTATATACTATAGGTTCAATAAAGGAGATTCCCAATGTAAGGACCTATGTAAGTGTAGATGGAGGTATGACGGATAATCCCCCCCGTCCTAGTTTATACGAAGCCAAATATAATGCTCTAGTAGCAAATAAAATAGATGAAGAACCAGCTCAAAAGGTAACTATTGCTGGCAAATGTTGTGAATCTGGAGATATACTAATATGGGATCTTAAAGTACCAAAAGTGGAACCAGGAGATATATTAGCGGTTTTATCTACAGGGGCATACAATTATTCTATGGCTAGTAATTATAACAAAATTCCCAAGCCTGCAGTAGTAATGATAAAAGATAGTATAGATAGGCTAATAGTAAAAGGGAGAGTTATGAAGATATGTTAAAAATGAGGTTTAATTATCTCATGAATAAATTTTTATTTCTATTATATTAAAAATTGGGTGACTTTTAGTTACCCAATTTTTTTTACTTTATTAATCAACAAATTATTGGAACCATTATTAAAAATATACGTATTATGATTATAAATAAAAAAATATTCAAATTGGGAGGTCTAGCCTATGAATGGAGATTTTTATGCTGAAAGAAATCAAAAAGGTTTAGCTAGAGTTTATATACCTTTTCAAATTATGAATGGAGTTTTTAGCCCTAGTGAAGCTCTTAAAAAAAGGTACTTTGTTCCCTGAATTATATAAACCCTACAAAGAAAATGGAGCTAATTTATATGGAGGTGAATTTAATGGATAGGGAACAGAAGATATTATTAAAGGAAATAATGGAAGTTGGATTTGTATTAGTGGAAACTAATCTTTATTTAGACATTCAACCAAATGACGAAAGAGCCTTAAGGCTTCATAATAGTTATTCACAAAAATATAAAGAGTTAGAGTCTTTATACCAAGCCAAATATGGGCCTTTAAGATATACAGAAATGAGTAGCTATCCATGGGCATATATCAATGGACCTTGGCCTTGGGAAATAAACTTTGATATACCTTAAGGAGGTTTTAATATGTGGATATATGAAAAAAAAGATTACAATATCCTGTAAGAGTGGATACTACAAATCCTACACTTGCAGCTATGATAATCGAACAATTTGGTGGTGCTGATGGGGAATTATCAGCAGGGATTAGATACTTAACTCAAAGATGGACTATGCCCACCAATCAAACAAAGGCATTGCTTACAGATATAGGAACAGAGGAATTAGCCCATTGGGAAATCATAGGGACTTTAGTGTGGAAACTGGTAAAGGATGCCCCCCCAGTAGATGAAATAAAAGGAACTCCCTTTGAAGCCCATTATGTAAATCATGGCAAAAGCCCTTTCCTCATAGTGCAGCTGGTGAAGCTTGGACTGCTGCATATATTCAATCAAAAGGGGGATCCAATAGCAGATCTTCATGAGGATATGGCAGCAGAGCAAAAGGCAAGAGCCACTTATGAATGGCTAATTAACATCAGTGATGACCCAGGAGTTAAAGATACGTTAAGATTTCTAAGGGAAAGAGAAATAGTCCATTTTCAAAGATTTGGCGAAGCTCTTATGATATTACAAGATGAATTAAATAGCAAGAAATTTTTTTAAAAAAACAGGGTTTTCCTGTTTTTTTTAATTGGACTAGACATATGAATTAAAAAAAAGGGTAAAATATAAGGGACAAGTATAATTTAATTGATATAATAAGTGTAAGGTAATGTATTGTTAAAAATATAGCAAAGGGGGGGAATATCTATGAAAGCAATGACAGCTCAAAATTTGAGATCAGCTTTTGGAGGAGAGAGCCAAGCCCATATGAGATATAGAATTTGGGGGGGCGATAAGGCTGATGAAGATGGATTTCCAACAGTAGCTAGATTATTTAGAGCAACCTCTGATGCAGAGGAAATACATGCTACATTGCATTTTAAAGCCTTAAAAGATGAAAAAGGAGATTTTTCAGTTACTTCAGGAGCAGGATTTGGTTTTAGTACTACATCAGAAAATCTTCAAGGGGCTATTGATGGAGAGTTGTTTGAAGTAAATGAAATGTACCCAGCTTACATAGCAGTAGCTGAAATGCAAGAGGAAAAGCAGCCCTATCTGCTATGAGGTTTGCTATTGAAGCAGAAAAAGTCCATGCAGATCTGTTTACAAAGGCCAAGGAAGCGGTAGACAATGGCAAGGATTTAGAAGCAGAAAAGGTATTATTATGCCCAGTATGTGGTTTTATAAGTATAACTGGTGAAGAAGATAATTGCCCTATATGTAAAGCAAAAAAAAGAATCATTCATAGAATATTAATAAGGCACCTATTGGTGCCTTAGTTTTTTTATGAAAAGGTTTTCAAAGCTTAAATTATCAACTAAATATAGGAAGATTAGGGGAAATAGCCATATAGGTATCAAGGATGTGAACAAATATGATCATAGAAACCTGGTTTTTTTCATTACTAATTGGGAAACTACGAGGGGGGGCAAAATAAAAAAACCTTGGGAAACTTCATATTAGAGGAGGACATCTGCTTATAATTGGTTTATTATTGGAGATGTTTAGTTTAATAATAGTTAAAAAAATCTCAAGGGAAAGTATCCCAATTTATAATAGAGTATTTTAGAATAATTCGTGGTATTACATTTTTGTTGGTAATTATAGCTTTGATATTTAATATTAAACAAAAATGGTTAGGATTGACTTTAATTGGAATCATAATGAATTTTATCCCCCCCATATGGGCAAATAATGGGAAGATGCCTGTATCCATTTATGGATTGGTAAATTCCCATATGTATGAGCAATTAGATCTATTAAAGAAGGATATAATATTGACTCATACAATTGGAGATAAAACACTAAATTCTATTATCTATCGGATATAATACCTATACCAAAACCTTACCCACTACCAAAGGTTATAAGTTTTGGAGATATATTAATATCTATAAGCTTATTCTTATTGATTCAACATTTTATGAAATCAAATTATAAAAGAGGTGAGGGTATAAAACTTATAGGCAATAGGTATTTTAAGCTATAGATGTTTTAAAAATTATTTTACGATTAATATAATTAAAAAGCCATTAAATTTTTAAAATAAATATAAAGAAAAATTATTTAGGAGGTAATATTATGTATAAACAAGAAGTTACTTTGCAAAATGAAACAGGTCTTCATGCTAGACCAGCAAGCTTATTTGTTAAGGAAGCATCTAGATTTTCAGCAGATGTAAAGGTATTAAAGGATGGAAAAGAATATAATGCAAAAAGCATCATGGGTATACTTAGCATGGGAGCTGGTAAAGGAGACACAATATTGATTCAAGCTGAAGGCGATGATGCCAAAGATGCTGTAGAGGCTCTCGTAAAGCTTGTAAACGATAATTTTAACGAATAAGGAGGATTTTCCATGAAAGGAATAGGAACATCACCAGGAATTGCTTTAGGCCATGTTATAGTATATAAAGAACCAGAAATAGCTGTAACTAAAGAACAAGTTCAAGATATTGATAAAGAAATAGATAGATTGGAAAAAGCTATAAAAATAGGAATCAAACAAATTGAAAATCTATATGAAAAAAAACCCTAAAAAAATGTTGGAAAAGAAGAAGCAGAGATATTTAATGCTCATAAAATGATGATAGAGGATCCAGAGTTTATCGGTGATGTTAAAGAGACGATAAAAAGTCAAGAAGTAAATGCAGAATGGGCAGTAAAAAAACACCGCCGACAAGTATATAGAAATATTTGAAAATATTGAAGATGAATATCTAAGAGAAAGAGCTTTAGATTTAAAGATGTATCCAAAAGGTTATTGAGAATACTATTGGATATTGAAACCATGGATCTTGGTTCCCTAGAAGAAGAAAGTATTATAGTGGCTGAAGATTTAACACCGTCGGATACAGCTCAAATGAATAAAGATATGGTATTAGGTTTTGTAACTGAACTAGGAGGGAAGACCTCCCATACATCTATTATGGCAAGAACATTGGAAATACCAGCTGTATCTGGATTAAAGGATATAACTAACAAAGTAAAAAAATGGAGATTTTATAATAATCGATGGTAAAGAAGGCATAGTACTATTAAACCCTTCAGAAGAAGAAATAAAAACTTATGAACAAAAGAAAAAAAGATTATAAGGAATTCCAACTGAAACTAGAGGATATGAAAGGAAAAGAGAGCATATCTAAGGATGGAGTTAAGGTGGAAATAGCAGCTAATATTGGTACTCCTAAGGATGTAGATAAGGTTATAGAAAATGATGGGGGGGAAGGCATAGGACTATATAGGACAGAATTTCTATATATGGATAGCAAAACATTGCCAACAGAAGAAGAACAATTTGAAGCATATAAGATAGTAGCTGAAAGACTAGAGGGAAAACCAGTTGTGATTAGGACTTTAGATGTAGGTGGAGATAAGGATATTCCTTATTTAGATTTACCAGAAGAGATGAACCCTTTCCTAGGATATAGAGCTATTAGGCTTTGCTTAGATAGGACGGATATATTTAAGACACAACTAAGGGCTTTGTTAAGGGCTTCGGCTTTTGGGAATGTAAAGATAATGTTTCCCATGATATCCAGCATACAGGAAATTAGAGATGCTAAAAAAATACTAGAAGAAGCAAAAGAAGAGTTGAGAAAAGAAAACATCCCCTTTGATGAAAATATAGAAGTGGGTATAATGGTGGAAATTCCAGCTGCAGCAGTCCATTCAGATATATTTGCAAAAGAAGTAGATTTCTTTAGCATTGGAACCAATGATTTAATCCAATATACTTTAGCTGTAGACAGAGGTAATCAAGATATATCGTATCTATACAATCAATATCACCCAGGGGGGGTACTAAAATTAATTAAGATGACCATAGAAAATGGACACAAGGAAGGCATATGGGTAGGAATGTGTGGAGAAGCAGCAGGAGATGAGAAATTAATACCTCTACTACTAGGTATGGGATTAGATGAATTTAGCATGAGTTCTTCCTCTATGCTAAGGGCTCGATGGATAATAAACAATACATCTAAAAGAGAAATTGAATCCATGTTAGACGAAATACTAAGTTTACCTACAGCAGAAGATGTAGAAAATTCATAGACGAAAAGATATTAGGATAGTATTTTAAGGGATTGTCTTATAATAAGACAGTCCCTTTTATAAAATTTATCTAAATAAAATCTTAAATTTGAATACAGTTTTTCATTTTAACCAATAATATAGTTAAATATATTATTGGAGGAGATTATATTGAATACTAGATTATTTATTATAGCCATAACGCCAGCAATAGCTATAATATTTGGAATTTATTTAAGTGATAGATATGATAGGGAACCTTTGAAACTTTTGTTACTCACCTATATTCTAGGTGCATTATCTGTAGTGCCTATACTAATAGTAGAAGAATTTTTTTTAAGAATAAATATTTTTTTTCAGGAGTTTTGAATGCCTTTTATACTGCTTTTATAGTAGCTGGACTTACAGAAGAGTATTTTAAAAGATTGGTTATATTGAAACTTCCTTATAAAACCAAGTATTTTAATGAAAAATTAGATGGAATAGTATATGGGGGGTGTTTTCTGCTATGGGCTTTGCAACAGTGGAGAATATAGTATATGTAGTATATAGATATGCTAATAATCCCCCCCATGTAGGATTATATAGAGGTGTATTTTCTGTTCCTGCCCATGCAGTATTTGGAATAACTATGGGATATTATTTATCTTTGGCAAAATTTGATACTGATGAAAAAAAGGGCTAGAAAAAAATAAACGTAGATCCCTCTATATACCCATAATCCTTCATGGAATATTTAATTTCATATTAATGGCAGGTATCCCTCAGCTAAGTTTATTATTTGTCCCCCCCTATGTAATCTATATATGGTGGTTAAACCAAAAAAACTAAGCAAATTTGTATATGATTCAAAGAGTAGATTTATAGACATAAATAGGGAAGAATAATTAGGTTGAATAATTTTTCAATTAATTATAAAATGGTTTTAGAACTGAAAAAAAAGGAGAAACCAATATGAAAAGAAATCATATATATATCATATTATCCATTTTGATTATATCCTTCCTCGTAGTATGTAATTTCCATAGGGATATTTATGAACCAGAAAATAAGACAAGCTTAACAGAAGATGTATTCCAATCAGATGAAATACTAGAAGATGTGCCAGTAGAAGATACTTCGGAAAAGGTACCAGAAAATACCCAAGCTACCATTCTTGCTACAGGGGGATATAATGTTTCATATGCCTCAAATTAAAGGAGCCTATGATGAAAACATTGGCAAATATGATTTTAAACACAATTTTGAATACGTAAAAAAAATATATAAAATCTGCAGATTTAGCAGTAGCTAATTTTGAAACGGTAACTGCTGGAGAGGACATTCCCTACTCTGGATTTCCTAATTTTAACTCACCTGTAGAGACATTAGATGCTATTAAATATGCAGGTTTTCATATGTTAACCACTAGCAACAATCATTGTTTGGATCAAGGGAAAAAAAAGGGCTACTAAATACCATATCTGCCATAGAAGAAAGAGGCTTAATAAATATTGGCACTTATAAAGAACCAGCAGAAGACATATTTATGATGGATATAAATAATATAAAAATAGCTTTACTATCCTATACTTATGGTTTTAATGGGATGGGTTATACTCTTACAGAAGAAGAGCAAAAATATATGGTAAGAAAGATAGACGAAGATAGAATAGAACATGATATACAAAAGACTAAAGATAAAGGAGCTGACATAGTAGTTGTGTTTATTCACTGGGGGGGAAATGAATACCAAAGGGAGCCTTCAGAGGAGCAAATAAAATTAGGGAGAAAGATGGTTCAGTGGGGGGGAGCAAATATAATATTAGGTTCCCATCCCCCACGTAATTCAAAGGTCTGAGATAATCCAATATAATGGAAAAGACAATTATATAATATACTCTATGGGAAACTTCTTATCCAATCAAAGAAGGGAAACTATGGACAATAAATATACAGAAGATGGGGGGGTAATGGTAAAGTTAATTTTGGAGAAAGACTATTCAAAAAAAACCATAATCCAAGATATAGAATATATTCCTACTTGGGTTAGAAGATATAAACAAGACGGGAGATGGGTTTATCAGATACTCCCTGTGAAGGAGTTTTTAAACAATGAAAAACTATTATCTACCATTGGAAAACTAGAAATCAATAGGATTGAAGAATCTTTAGAGAACACTCTGACAAATTTAGGTGAAAATTAAAACAATTCTAAATATATGAACATCTATGGGAATTAGATATTTTGTTCAAATTATTCATTATTTGTTATATAATAATAATGTAGTTAAAAAAATAATGAAGGTGTGATATACCTTGCAATTTTTAAAAGATCTATTTATCAATTTGAGGGTACGAGATATTATAGATATACTTATAGTAGCTTTAGTTTTTTTATAAATTATTTATGCTAATTAGGGAAACTAGAGCAGAACAGCTTACCAAGGGAATATTTGCATTATTTGTTTTTACTAAACTTAGTGAATGGTTAGAATTGTATACTATTAATTGGTTATTAAAACAAGTTATGACTGTAGGTACTTTGGCTATTTTGATAGTGTTTCAGCCTGAACTTAGAAGAGCTTTAGAATATATAGGAAGAAGTAGATTTTTTTACTAAATCCTTTGTAGAGGTAAAAGATGAAAACATATCCCAAGTAGTAGAAGAGATAGTTGAAGCAGTAGCTTCTCTTTCGAGACAAAAGATAGGAGCTCTTATAGTAATAGAGAGAAAGACGGGTCTAAGTGAGATAATAGAAACGGGAACCAAGATAGATGGAAAAGTATCCAGTGATTTGTTGATCAATATATTCATACCTAATACTCCCCTTCATGATGGAGCTGTAATAATAAAAGAGGATATGATAAAGGCGGCAGGATGTTTTTTTTGCCACTAACTGACAATATGTCTTTGAGTAAGGATCTAGGTACCCGACATAGGGCAGCCTTAGGTATTTCTGAAAAATCTGATGGCTTAGCCATTGTGGTATCGGAGGAAACAGGTGCTATTTCTATTGCAGAAAATGGTAGTCTCGCTAGATATTTAGATACGAAGACTTTAAGACAAATACTTATAGATATGTACAAACCTGAAGAGATAAGGCAAACATTTATTACAAAATGGAGGCGAAAAGATGAGCAAAGAGAAAGAAAATGATATTACTATAAAAATCTTTGCTTTAATAATAGCTATCATTTTGTGGAGCTATGTTATGAGTGAAGAAATCCTACAATTACAAAGGAAATTAGAAATGTAGAGATTAGTTTATTAAACTATTCTAGTTTGGAAAGCCAAGGCCTAGTGATTATGGAGCCTAAGGATCCAAAGATAAACATAAAAATTGCTGGCAAAAGGAACTATGTATATGGGATTGAAAAAAAAGGATATATTAGCTTCAGTAGACTTAAGTGGATATGATGAAGGAAATGTAAAGGTACCTATATATATTGAGGTACCTAGTGAAGTAAGGATAGTAGATTATTATCCAAAAGAAATACTATTTAAATTTGAAAAGCTCATAAGAAAAGAAGCAGTAGTATCTGTTGAAACCGTTGGAAATCTTCCACAAGGTTATGTAATAGGGGGGGAGCCAATAGTAAAACCTCAATCTGTATATATAGCAGGACCAAGATCTTGGGTTAATTTAGTAACAAATGTGGTAGCAACTGTAGATCTTACCAATAAAACAGAAGATATAAATGTAACTGTCCCAATAAAGTTAGTAGATGAAAATGGCGATGATGTAAGAGGTGTGGAAAAAGAACAAAATTTAGTAGATATATTTATACCAGTGTACAAGGTTAAGAAAGTGCCTATAGAATTACAAACAGAAGGTCAACTACCAGACAATTATGAAATTATGGATATAATTGTAAATCCAAGCGAAATAGAGATACAAGGCAAGAAAGAGGATTTAAAGAATATAAACTCAGTAAAAACTAAACCTATAGATATAAATGAGCTAATAGGCAAACGAAATGTAGTAGTAGAATTGGAATTGCCAGAGAATGTAAGTTTAACAGATCCAGATAAACAAGTTACCATAACCCTGAATATCGAAGAAAGTAGAACTGCTACCTTCACTTATACTTTAGGAGATGTGAATATAATAAACTTGGCACCGGATCTAATTATAGCTGAAGAAGATTTAAACAAACCCTTTGAAGTCACCATAAGGGGGGTAGTAGCTCTAAAATTGGCACAATGAAAAAAGAGGATTTAGATATAGAACTAGATCTACAGGGTTTAGAAGCAGGTAGTCATCAGGCTAAACTCTCCGTTAAAGACAAAGGAGGTTTCTCAGTAGTAAATATACAACCAGAAACTTTTAGCATCACCTTAAAGGAGGAGTAGGGATGTCCAAAGCTTCTAAAAGCAAATATATTTTAGTGATAAACCCAGGGTCCACATCTACTAAAGTAGCAATATATGAAGGAGAAAAGAAAATTAAATTTTATAATATATATCATAGCAATGAAGAATTAGAAGAATATGAAAAGGTCATAGATCAATACCAATATAGATTAGATTTAATATATGATTGGCTTAAGGAAGAAAACATAGATACAAAGCTATTAAAGGTGGTGGTAGGCAGAGGAGGAATTTTACGGCCTATGTCTCCAGGTACCTATATAGTCACTGAGAAGATGGTAGAGGATTTAAGAGTTGGAATAGGTTCAGAGCATGCAGCAAATCTTGGTGGACTTCTTGCTAAAGGTATAGGAGATAGGGAGGGAATAAAATCTTATATAGTAGATCCAATATCGGTAGATGAATTTGAACATGTAGCTAGAATTTCTGGATTAAAGGATATAGAAAGAAAATCTCAAGTCCATGCATTAAATATTAGGGCAGTATCCCACAGAAGAGCTAAGGAGCTTTGTAAAGATTTAGAAGAATTGAATTTTGTAGTAGCTCATTTAGGAGGAGGAATATCCATCTGTTCAGTAAAAGGCGGAAAAATGATAGACACAAACAATGCTAGTGAAATGGGCCCTTTTTCACCAGAACGTACTGGTGTATTACCAGTAGGAGATTTGGTGGATATGTGCTACTCTGGAAAGTATACTCTTGAAGATATGAAGAAAAAGATAAAGGGAAAAGGGGGGGCTTAATGTCTTATTTAGGTACCTAGATGGTAGGGTAGTAGAAAATAGAATAGATGCAGGAGATGAGTATACTAAGCTTATATATGATGCTATGATATATCAAATAGGAAAAGAAATAGCTGCCTATTCTACTGTATTAAAGGGTAAGGTGGATAATATTATACTAACAGGTGGACTAGCTTTTTCTAATTATTTGGTAGACAATGTTAAGCAAATGGTAGAATTTATAGCAGAAGTAGTAGTATATCCTGGAGAAGATGAGATGGCTGCTCTAAAGGATGGAGTACTAAGAGTAATTCGAGGAGAAGAAAAGTAAGAATATATGAGGATGAGGTGATGATATAATGATAAAATCTTTTGATGAATTATTAAATCTAGCTAAAAGTAAAGGTCCTAAAAAAAATATCTGTAGCAGTTGCAGAGGATAAGGAAGTATTAGGAGCTGTTAAAGCATGCAAGGATTTAAATATGATAGATCCTATATTAGTGGGAGAGGAGTCTAAAATCAAAAGTATAGCATATGAAATAGGTTTTGATCTATCAGATGTGAAAGTAATAGACGAAAAAGATACAGTACAAGCTTCACGAACAGCAACTGAATTGGTACACAAAGGAGAAGGGGGGGATATATTGATGAAAGGCCTAGTAGACACATCAATTATAATGAAACAGGTTTTGGATAAAGAGATAGGCCTTAGAACTGGTAGAATTATAAGCCATGTAGCTGTATTTGATGTAGAAACCTATCATAAGGTATTCTTTGTAACAGATGCGGCTATGAATATTAGCCCAGATTTAGAGCAGAAAAGGGCATAATAGAAAATGCAGTAGAACTAGCCCATTCTTTAGGCATAGAAAAACCTAAGGTTGCAGTAATTGGTGCTAAGGAAAAGGTTTCCCCCTAAGATGGAAGCTACTGTCCATGCTAAGGAACTAACAGATATGTACAAAAGAGGGGGGGAAATAACTGATTGTATAGTAGAGGGGGGGCCCTTTGCATTAGATAATGCTATATCAAAAGAAGCAGCATTACATAAGGGCATAAAGAGTTCAGTAGCTGGAGATGCAGATATATTATTGGTTCCTAACATAGATGCTGGAAATGTATTATATAAATCTTTAACTTTTTTAGCCAAAGCAAAATCAGCAGGAATAATATTAGGAGCTAAAGCTCCTATAGTGCTCACTTCAAGGGCGGATAATCAAGAAGCCAAGATCCATTCCATAGCATTAGGAGTATTACTTGCATCTAAATAAAGGAGGATTATAATGACAGGAAATTATAGAATGTTGGTTATAAACCCAGGTTCCACATCTACTAAGATAGCTGTATTTGATGGAGAAGAGATGATATTTGATGAAACATTGAGACATTCAGTAGAAGAATTATCCCAATATGATAAAATATTTGATCAATATGAATTTAGAAAAGATATAATCTTAAATACCCTATCTAAAAATAAAATAGATATAAACTCTCTAGGGGGGCTGTTGTGGGACGAGGAGGATTATTAAAACCTATAGAAGGGGGGGGAACCTACGAAGTAAATCAAAAGATGTTAGAGGATTTAAAGGTGGGTCTTCAAGGGGGGGAACATGCCTCTAACTTAGGGGGGGGATTATTGCCCACGAGATAGCTAGAGAAGTTGGAGTTAAGGCATATATTGTGGATCCAGTAGTAGTAGATGAGTTATTAGATGTAGCAAGGATATCTGGGTTAAAGGAAATAGAAAGAAGAAGCATAGTTCACGCATTAAATCAAAAGGCAGTAGCACGTCGTCATGCAAAGATAAAAGGTAAAAAAATATGAAGATATGAATTTAATAGTTGCCCATCTAGGTGGGGGGGGATATCCGTAGGAGCTCATCATAAGGGTAAAATAATTGATGTTAATAATGCATTAGATGGAGATGGACCTTTTCTCCTGAACGTTCTGGAGGATTGCCTGTAGGGGGGGATTTGGTTAAGCTTTGTTATTCAGGAAAATATACCTATGAAGAGATGAGAAAGCTCATAAAGGGCAATGGGGGGGGCATGGTATCCTATTTAAATACCAACAATGCTATAGAGGTAAGTGAAAAAAAATACAAAAGGAGATAAATACGCCCAATTAATCTACTATGCTATGGCTTATCAAGTAGCAAAGGAAATTGGTAGTTGTGCTGCGGTATTAAAAGGCAAAGTAGATGGAATCCTTTTAACTGGTGGTATTGCTCATGATGAACAATTTACCAATTGGATTAAGGAAAGTGTTCAATTTATATCTCAAGTATATGTATATCCTGGAGAAGATGAATTAATGGCATTAGCAGAAGGTGGCTTAAGAGTACTAACAGGCGAAGAGAAAGCTAAAGAATACAAATAGAACATAGGTGATATATAGTGTTAAATGATAAAAGATTAAGATTTATTGTAGGTCATTATGGTAGTGGAAAAACTGAATTTAGTATAAATTATGCTGTGAAACTAGCGAAAATGGGTAAGAAGGTAGCTTTAGCAGATTTAGACGTAGTAAACTTATATTTTCGTAGTAGAGAAAAAAAGGAACTATTGGAGCAACTAGGAATAAAAGTTATCTCTAGCTCCATAAATGCCTCAGCAGTAGATATACCTGCAATATCAGCAGAGGTAGTCGTTCCTATGCAGGATACTTCCTATGACGGGGGGGTAATAGATGTAGGAGGAGATCCAGCTGGAGCTAGGACTTTAGGAAGATATAAGGATTATCTAGTAGAAGGTAATTATGATATGTTTTTTTGTGTTAAATGCCAATAGACCTGAAACTCAGACGGCAGAAAAAGCCATAGAGTACCTAAGAAAAATAGAAGATACAGCTAGAGCTAAGGTAACAGGTATAGTAAACAATACCCATATGTTAAAAAGCACTACAGTGGAAGATGTATTAAAGGGACAAAAATTAGCACAAAAAGTTTCAAAAATAACTAATATTCCAATAAGATATGTAGCTGCAATAGAAGATGTGGCAAAGGAACTTCCATACAATCTAGAAGGAGAAATATTCCCGATGACTTTATACATGAGAGGATTGGATGATTTAACAATATAAAAATTAAGGGGGGTTAATATGGCCAAGGCAAAAGGAAAAGTAGCATTTAAAGAAGATCTTTGTAAAGGCTGTGGTCTATGTGTATCGGTATGTCCTACGAAGATCATTTTCTTGGACGAATCAAAAATTAATGCAAAAGGATATCATCCAGCTACAGTAGTTGATATGGACAAATGTATTGGTTGTGCCAATTGTGCAACCATGTGTCCAGATGTAGTTATAACTGTTGAGAGAGTGTAGAATTTATTTAAAAAGGAGGGTTTTATTTATGGCTAAAGTTCTCATGAAGGGAAATGAAGCTATAGGTGCTGCAGCCATAGAAGCAGGTTGCAAGTACTTTTTTTGGCTACCCCATAACGCCTCAATCTGAATTGCCAGAGTATATGGCTAGGGAATTACCTAAGATTGGAGGGATTTTCTTACAAGCAGAAAGTGAAATAGCTGCTATAAATATGGTATATGGTGCCGCTGGAGCAGGGGGGGCTAGAGTAATGACTTCTTCATCAAGTCCAGGTATATCTTTAAAACAAGAAGGTATAACATATATTGCAGGGGGGCTGAGCTTCCTTGTGTGATAGTAAATATAATGAGAGGTGGCCCTGGATTAGGTAGTATACAGCCATCTCAAACAGATTATTTCCAAGCTACAAGAGGTGGAGGTAATGGTGACTACAGAGTAGTAGTACTAGCCCCCATCTAATGTTCAAGAATTGGTAGATCTAGTTATAGAAGGTTTTGATATAGCAGATCAATATAGAAACCCAGTAATGATACTAGGAGATGGAATGATAGGGCAAATGATGGAGCCAGTGGAGTTTAAAAAAACCGAAATCAAGGGATTTGCCTGAGAAAGATTGGGCTACTACAGGTACAGGCGGGAAGAGAAAACCAAATATAATCAATTCTTTGTACTTAGAAGCAGAAGAACTAGAAGAACATAATAAAAAGCTTCAAGCAAAATATAACACTATAAAAGAAAATGAAGTAAAGGTAGAATCTTATAATATAGAAAATGCAGATGTAGTCATAGCAGCTTATGGTACTACTGCTAGAATAGCTAAAACGGCTATATCTCAACTAGAAAAGGAAGGATATAAGGTAGGTTTAATAAGACCTATAACATTATGGCCATATCCATATGATGAATTTGAAAAGATAAATGATAAATGTAAAGGTATATTGACAGTAGAGATGAACACAGGCAGATGGTAGATGATGTAAAATTGCAGTAAAAGGAAAATATCCAGTACACTTCTATGGAAGAACTGGTGGTATGGTACCAACACCAGGTGAGATAGTAGAAAAAGTCAAAGAAATATACGGAGGTGAAATATAATGGCAGTAGTATTTGAGAAGACCAAAGGATTGACCGATGTAGAAACCCATTATTGTCCAGGTTGTACCCATGGTATAATCCATAGACTAGTGGCAGAAGTTCTAGAGGAATTGGGAGTATTAGATGAAACAATAGGAGTTGCACCAGTAGGTTGCTCCGTATTAGCCTATAAATATTTTAATTGCGATATGCATGAAGCAGCTCATGGTAGAGCGCCAGCTGTTGCTACAGGCATAAAGAGAGTTCGTCCAGAAAACTTTGTATTTACTTATCAAGGAGATGGAGACTTAGCTTCTATAGGTACAGCAGAAATAGTCCATGCTGCCCATCGAGGAGAAAAAAATATCCACTATATTTGTAAATAATGCAATATATGGGATGACTGGAGGACAGATGGCACCAACTACTCTAGTAGGACAGAAGGCTACAACAGCTCCTTATGGTAGAGATGAAAACACTGTGGTAAACCTATAAGGATTGCTGAAATGCTTGCTACAATCGATGGAGCTAAATTTGTAGAAAGGGTGACAGTAACTAGTCCCGCTCATGTTAGAAAAGCAAAGAAAGCTATTAAAGAATGTTTCCAAGTTCAATTAGAAGGTAAAGGCTTTGGGATAGTAGAAGTCTTATCTACTTGTCCAACTAATTGGGGGGGTTTAACACCAGTAGAAGCATTAAAATGGCTTGAAGACAATATGATACCTTATTATCCTCTAGGAAACTTTAGAAGACCAGAGG
>JMBX01000066.1_pt1 | contig 25731 bp, 34 predicted proteins | sample 616521 | NCBI WGS metagenome assembly JMBX01 (sample SAMN02727906, study PRJNA239997) | anaerobic digester metagenome | biome: anaerobic digester; isolation source: mesophilic anaerobic digester inoculated with municipal waste water sludge... | place: Germany: Bielefeld University, CeBiTec ...
TTTTTATTTAAAGTTATTAGAAAATCAAAATAACAATATATGTATATAATACTATTAGAAGAAAGATTGTGTAATCCAAATTATCATGGGTATAAATTAAAGAGATATTACTTTATTTAACAATATGAGAAAGTTGTGGTGATAAATATGGAAATTCAATTCTTTGGTGCGGCAAAGATGGTAACTGGATCTAATTACTTAATAACTACAGAAAAGTATAATATTTTAGTTGATTGTGGTATGTTTCAGGGAAACAAAGAAATGGAAAAGATGAATTTTATGGATTTTCCTTATGATGTGGAGGAAGTAGATTATTTAATATTGACTCATGCTCATATCGATCATAGTGGTAGAATACCAAAGCTAGTAAAGGATGGATTTAGGGGAAAGATTATTTGTACAAAGCCTACTTTTGATCTATGTGAAATTATGCTTTTAGATAGTGCTAAAATTCAAGAATCTGATGTAGAATGGGAAAATAAAAAAACGATTGAGAGCTGGGCAAGATATGATATATCCTTTATACACCATGAAGGATGCAGAAGAAAGCTTAAAATATTTTGAACCTTATTTTTATAATCAAAGGATAAATTTAAATGAGGATATATCCATAAGATTTAAAGATGCAGGACATATATTAGGGTCTGCTGTCGTAGAAATGTGGATACAGGAAAAGGGTGAGCAAACTAAAATAGTATTTTCAGGGGGGGATTTAGGTATGCCTGATAGACCTATAATTAAAAGTCCCGAATTTATTGAAGATGCTGATTATTTAATTATAGAATCTACTTATGGAAATACTAATCATGAGCTTTTTAAAAGTAGTACTGAAAAGTTAATAGATATAATAAACAGAACAGTTATAAGGGGGTGGAAGTGTTATTATACCTTCATTTGCAGTAGGAAGGACTCAAGAACTAATATATGAGTTAAATAAATATTATGAGTATAATAATGAAATAGAAGAATATATGAGAATTCCAATTTATGTTGATAGTCCTATGGCTGTAAATGCTACTGAAGTTTTCCAAAAAAATTCTAGTAGTTTTGATGAAGAAGCAACAGAACTCATATTAAAAGGAGATAATCCTTTTTCTTTTAGTAATTTAAGATATATAAGAAGTCAAGAAGAATCTATGGCACTTAATAAATCAAATTATCCTAAAGTAATAATTTCTTCTAGTGGTATGGCAAATGCTGGTAGAGTTAGGCATCATTTAAAACATAATTTATGGAATCCTAAAAATAGTTTGGTATTTGTAGGATATCAAGCTGAAGGAACTTTAGGGAGAATATTATTAGATGGAGTTAAAAGAGTAAAGCTTTTAGGAGAGGAAATTGATGTACAGCTTGAAATTTATGACTTAGAAGGTTTTTCAGGTCATGCAGATCAAAAAAACCTTAATAAATTGGATTGATAGATTTAAAACAAAACCAAAGAAGATATTTATAGTACATGGAGAAGAAGAACAGTCTAATACACTATCTAATTTAATTGAAGATAAGTTCAATATAGAGACTATAGTACCTAATATGGAGGATAAATTTAATATATCTAAAGATGAGATAGAATTAAAGAAAGGGATAAATATAGAGCCGGTGCTACTACAACAGGATATAGAAAATGAACTTGAAAATGTATATAAACAATTTGGTGCATTAGTTAGTCGATCAGGGATGTTATATAAAGATAAAATTATAGAAAAAAAATTATGATGAGCTTAAAAACAAATTAATAGATTTACAACATGAACTAATGGATTTAAATATTTTACTAAGTAAATAAAACACAGATGGAGGATAAAATGAAGTATATAGAAAACTTTTCTAATGATCCTAGATACAATTTAGCCTTTGAAGAGTATTGTTTTAAAAATTTATCACAAGATGAAGATTATGTAATCTTATGGATAAATGGACCGGCGATTATTGTAGGGAAAACCAAAATACTATTGAAGAAGTTAATGCAAAATATGTGGAAGAAAACAATATACAAGTAGTAAGAAGGGTAACAGGTGGTGGAGCCGTATATCATGATCTTGGTAACTTAAACTTTTCCATAATAACAAATGTAAATGGAAATAGGGTAATAGACTTTAAAAAAATACAATATACCAATTGTTAAGGCCTTAGAGAAATTAGGGGGGGTTAAATGTGAGTTGTCAGGAAGAAATGATATAACCATAGATGGAAAGAAGTTTTCAGGTATTGCACAATCTATTTTTAAAGATAGGGTCTTAAATCATGGAACATTATTATTTGATACAAAGTTAGATGTATTATCTAAGGCTTTAAATGTGAAGCAAGATAAGATTGCCTCTAAAGGTGTGAAATCTGTAAAGAGTAGAGTAACTAATATAAAACCATATATTAAAGAAGATATAGATATGGGTGAATTCAAAAGATTATTATTGAAATATATATTTGAAATGGAAGGATTAATACCAATAAAATATGAATTGTCAGATAAAGAAAAAGCTGAAATAGATAAACTATATAAGGAAAAATATTCTACATGGGAATGGAATTATGGAAAATCTCCTAAGTTTAATTTTAATAATTACAAGAGGTTCTCTTTTGGTTCAATAGATATTAGATTAGAGATTAAAAAAAGGTATAATTGAAGATTGTAAAATCTTTGGAGATTTTTTTTGGGGCTGTAGATATTAAAGAGCTAGAAGATAAGCTTAAGGACAAAAAAAATATGATAAGAACAATTTAATTTCAGAGTTAGAGAATGAAGATTTAACACAATATTTTGGAGACATTACATTAGATGAATTTATTCAGTTGATTTTTATATAGAGAGAACTAATATCAGCAGGACTATAAAATTCTAGCTGATATTAGTTTTATTTATGAGAAAAGGTTTCCATATGTTAAATTTTTTTTCTAAAAAAGGTTTTATTGCAAGTTTTACTATAATAAGTTGCAAATTTTATTATTTTATTCTTAATTATCAGACAAATCAAAGGGAATATGAAGGATAGAAATAGACACCCCCGTCAAAATGGCTTAAAATAGCAAGGTGTAGAAAGTGGAATTTCAAAAAAAACCTTTTCAAAATACTTGTTTTATAAATAAATATGGTATTATTAAAGAGAAGATAGACATATTATAGACAAAAAAAACCAAAGTATATTAAGGAGGTAAACAAAATGGACAAAAAAAACCATTGTACTTGGAGTAATTGGTTCAGATTGCCATGCAGTAGGCAACAAAATCTTAGATTACTCATTAACAGATGCAGGATTTAATGTTGTAAACATTGGTGTATTATCACCACAGGAGGATTTTATTAATGCAGCAGTTGAGACTAATGCTGACGCAATATTAGTTTCTTCACTTTATGGTCATGGGGGAAATTGACTGTAGGGGCATGAGAGAAAAATGTGATGAGGCAGGATTAAAAGATATTTTACTTTATGTAGGTGGAAATATTGTAGTAGGTAAACAAAAATGGGAAGATGTTCACAAAAGATTTAAAGATATGGGATTTGACAGAGTGTATCCACCAGGAACTTCAGTAGAAACGTCTATTCATGATTTAAAAGAAGACTTATACAAGTAGAGGCGATAATATGGATTGTTATCTTTTTATTGACTTTGGTAGCACTTATACTAAAGTAACCCTTGTAGATATTGAAAATGAGGAAATAGTTGGTACAGGCAAATCTTATACTACAGTAGAAACAGATGTAACTATAGGATATAATAATGCTCTGGAAAAATTGTTTTCCAAAGTCAAAGGAGAAGTTAATATTATTAAAAAAACTTGCTTGTTCGTCAGCAGCAGGTGGATTGAAGATTATAGCTATTGGTTTAGTGCCTGAACTAACGGCTGAAGCTGCTAAAAGAGCCGCATTGGGAGCAGGGGGGGCAAGGGTGATAAAGACCTATAGCCATAATTTAAATAATAGTGAACTTCTTGAAATAAAAACTCAGATGCTGACATGATATTACTTGCCGGTGGAACTGATGGTGGAAATGCTGAATGTATAATTCATAATGCAGGAATGATTGCAAAACATAATATTCAAATTCCTGTAGTCGTTGCAGGCAACAAAAGCTGTAATGATGACATAAAGGATACCTTTGAAGGGAAAATAGAATATTATTTTACTGAAAATGTTATGCCAAATTTAAACAATATAAATGTGGAGCCGGCTAGGGAAACAATAAGAAGTATATTTATGAAACAAATTGTAAATGCCAAAGGAATGGAGCATGTAGAAGAATCTATTTCTGAAATTTTAATGCCTACACCAGCTTCAGTGTTAAAGGCCGCAGAGGTTTTATCTAAAGGTACTAAAGACGAATTTGGAATTGGCGATTTAGCAGTTATAGATATAGGTGGTGCTACTACAGATATTCACTCTATAGGAGAAGGGGGGGCACCTAGCAAGCCATCTGTAATATTAAGGGGGGGCTTAGAAGAGCCTATAGCTAAGAGAACTGTAGAAGGCGACTTAGGAATGAGATATTCGGCAATCTCTGTTTTCGAGGCAGCAGGGACAAGATTATTGAAGAAATATCTGAATATTCAGGATTATGACTTAGAAAATGAATTTAAAAAGAGGTATGAAAACACTTCATTTATTCCAGAAATGGAAAAAGATATAGCTTTTGATGAGGGAATTGCAAAGGTATGTGCTGATATTTCTATGAAGAGACATGCAGGAAGAGTAGAAGCTATTTTCTCGCCATTGGGAGCTATGTATTCTCAAGTGGGAAAGGATTTAATGGAGCTACCTTATATAGTGGGAACAGGTGGGGTTATTGTAAATAGTAAAAACCCACAAAAATTTTAGAGGCTTCATTATTCACAATGGATGACCCTGATTCACTTAAACCTAGACATCCAAAATTTTTAATTGATAAAGATTATATCTTATCTGCTATGGGACTTTTAGCTATGACAGATGCAAACATGGCAGTGAGAATGCTTAAAAAAATATATAGTAAAGTGTGGAGGTAATAACTGATGGTTTTGAAAAATAAAAAAACTTACCGATGAGCAATTTTTTTAAACAAAGAGAAGAAGTTCTTAGTCAATGGCCAACAGGTAAAGAAGTAGATTTACAGGAAGCAGTAGACTTCTTGAAAAAGGTGCCAGAAGAAAAGAATTTTGCAATAAAATTAGAAAAAGCAAAGGAGGCGAAGGTTACATTAGCACAACCTAGAGCAGGGGTTGCATTGATAGATGAACATATAAAATTATTGAGTTACTTACAAGATGAAGGTGGAGCAGACTTTTTACCCTCTACAATAGACTCCTATACTAGACAAAATAGATATGATGAATGTGAAGTTGGTATAGAAGAATCAATAAAAGCAGGAAGATCACTGCTTAATGGATTCCCAGCAGTAAACCATGGTATTGAAGGTTGTAGAAAGGTATATGAAAGTGTTAATTTACCATTACAAGCTAGACATGGTACACCAGATTCAAGATTATTAGCTGAAATAATCCATGCTTCAGGTTGGACATCAAATGAAGGTGGAGGTATTAGTTATAATATTCCATATGCAAAAGCAGTTTCTGTAGAAAAAAAAGTCTTAGCGACTGGCAATATTGTGATAGACTAGTAGGATTTTATGAAGAACAAGGTATCCAAATTAATAGAGAACCGTTTGGACCTTTGACTGGAACTTTAGTGCCACCATCCACTTCTAATGCAGTTGGAATAATAGAAGCTTTACTTGCAGCAGAGCAAGGTGTAAAGAGCATAACTGTTGGATATGGACAATGTGGAAACTTAATCCAAGACGTTGCAGCAGTAAGAGCACTAGAAGAGCAAACAGAAGAATACCTAAAGAAATTTGGATATAATGACTGTGTAGTAACAACAGTATTCCATCAATGGATGGGTGGATTCCCTGAAGATGAAGCAAAAGCTTTTGGTGTAATATCAGTAGGATCAACAGCAGCTGCTTTAGCAGGAGCAACAAAAGTAATTGTTAAAACACCTCATGAAGCAATAGGTATTCCAACAAAAGAAGCAAATGCACAAGGTATTAAAGCTACAAAAATGACATTGAATTTACTAGAAGGCCAAAGAATGGCAATGAGTAGAGAGTTAGAAGAAGAAATTAGAATAATAAAAGCGGAAACAAAATGTATGCTTGACAAGATATTTGAAGTAGGTAATGGAGATTTAGCAATAGGAACGGTAAAAGGATTTGAACAAGGTATAATTGATATTCCATTTGGACCTTCAAAATATAATCTTGGAAAGATGATGCCAGCTAGAGATAATAACGGTGCTGTTAGATATTTGATGACAGGTAATATACCATTTACTAAAGAGTTAATCGATTTTAATAGGGAAAAATTAGAAGAAAGAGGAAAATACGAAAGCAGAGAAGTTGGGTTCCAAATGACTGTTGACGATATTTTCGCAGTAGGTAAAGGAAAATTAATTGGAAGACCGGAGGGAAAATAAAATGAAAATAGTTGATATTATTTGTTCAGAAGGAAAAACTGGTTTTTATTTTGATGATCAAAAGGCAATAAAACAAGGTGCAAAACATGACGGTATGTTTTATTTAGGCGAGCCTAAAACTGAAGGTTTTACAGCTGTTAGACAAGCGGGAGAAAGTATCTCAGTAATGATAATATTAGACGACGGTCAAGTTGCTCATGGAGATTGTGCTGCTGTACAATATTCAGGAGCAGGCGGTAGAGATCCATTATTCTTAGCTAAGGATTTCATTCCTATAATAGAAGGAGAAATTAGAGATAGATTATTAGGAAAAGAAACTACAAACTTCAAGGAATTAGCTGAAGAAATAGATAAGATGGAAGTTGATGGTAAAAGACTTCATACAGCAATAAGATATGGATTAACTCAAGCTTTATTAGACGCTGCAGCAAAGGCAAGAAAAGTTACAATGGCAGAGGTTATAAAAGAAGAATACAATACAGGAGTAGAATTAAATAGGATTCCGATATTTACTCAATCAGGTGATGATAGATATACAAATGCTGATAAAATGATAATCAAAGAAGCAGATGTACTACCACATGGTTTATTCAATAATGTTGAAGAAAAACTAGGCTTAAAAGGTGAAAAATTAATAGAATATGTTGAATGGTTAAGGGATAGAGTTCTTAAGTTCAGAGTTAATGAAGATTACAATCCAATATTCCATATAGATGTTTATGGAACTATAGGAGAACTTTTAAATGACGATACTAAAGCTATGACTGAGTATCTAGGAAAACTAGAAGAAGCAGCAAAGCCATTTAAACTTAGAATAGAAGGACCTATGGATGTAGGTAGTAGAACTGCTCAAATGGAAGCTATGAGAGATTTAAGAGCTAGTTTAGAAGAAGCAGGAATAGGTGTTGAACTAGTTGCCGATGAATGGTGTAATACTCTAGAAGATGTTAAGTACTTTGCAGAAAATAAAGCAGGACATATGATTCAAGTTAAGACACCAGATTTAGGTGGAATCAATAATTCCATAGAAGCTATATTATTCTGTAATGAAATAGGTGTAGGAGCATATTTAGGTGGAACTTGTAATGAAACTAGTAGAAGTGCTGAAATATGTGCCAATATAGCTATGGCATGTGGTGCTACACAAGTATTAGCTAAACCAGGTATGGGCGTTGATGAAGGTATAATGATTATCAACAACGAAATGAATAGAGTTGTTGCTTTAAGTAAGAAAAGAGCTTAGGCTAACAAAATAAAAGGTGGGTAAATAATGAGAGAAATTGATGCAGGGTTAATAACTAAAGAAGTAAAAAGATTGGTTATGGAAGCTAATTATTTTTTTACCTGATGATGTTTTAAATTCATTAAAAGAGTCAAAAAAAGAATGAAGAATGGGATCTTGCGTCTGCTACAATAGGAAAAATAATAGACAATGCTGAAATTGCAAGTACAGATCATGCTCCAATGTGTCAAGATACAGGTATGGTTGTAGTATTTGTAAAAATGGGGGGCAAGATGTAAGGATTACAAATGGTTATATTGAAGATGCAATCAATCAAGGTATTAGAGAAGGATATACAGAAGGATATCTTAGAAAGTCAGTAGTTAGTGATCCGCTAAATAGAGTAAATACAAAAGATAATACACCTGGAATAATTCATTATGAAATTGTTCCAGGAGACAAACTTTCTATAATGGTGGCACCTAAAGGATTTGGATCTGAAAACATGTCTAGAATAAAGATGCTTAAACCATCAGAAGGATTACAAGGTGTAAAGGATTTTGTATTGGAATCTGTTGAATTAGCAGGTCCTAATCCTTGTCCTCCAATAGTGGTAGGAGTTGGAATTGGTGGTACTTTTGAAAAAGCAGCTTATTTAGCTAAAAAAATCCTTAATGAGACCATTAGATAAATATTCAGATAATCCTTTCTATGCAGATCTTGAAAAAGAGCTACTTGAAAAGGTTAATAATTTAGGAATTGGACCTCAAGGGTTTGGTGGAAAGACTACTGCATTAAAGGTAAGTATAGAATACTATCCTACACATATTGCTGGTCTACCTGTTGCAGTAAACATTAACTGTCACGCAACTAGACATAAAGAAGTTATTCTTTAGGAGGGTAAATATGAAGAAAACATTAACTACACCTTTAACCGTAGAAGATCTAAAAGATTTGAGAGCTGGTGATGATGTATATATTACTGGATATGTATATACTGCAAGGGATGCAGCTCATGAAAGGCTTGTTAAGCTATTAGATGAAGGAAAAGAATTACCTTTTGATATAGAGGGAGCAGTAATTTACTATGTAGGACCTGCTCCTGCAAAGCCTGGTGAACCAATAGGTTCAGCGGGCCCTACTACTAGTTATAGAATGGATGCGTATGCACCTAGATTGCTAGATGTAGGATTAAAAGGGATGATTGGTAAAGGAAAAAGAGGTCAAGAGGTTAAAGATAAAATAGTAGAAAAAGGCGCTGTATATTTTGCAGCAATTGGTGGAGCTGCTGCTCTAATTAAAAAAATGTATTAAATCTTCAGAAGTAATAGCCTATGAAGATTTAGGAGCAGAAGCTATTCGAAAAATGTACGTGGAAGATTTCCCAGTAACTGTTATTAATGATGCACAGGGAAATGACTTATATGAGTTGGGAAGGAAGGAATATTTAGCATGGGCGGAGGAAAATAGAAATAGTAAAGATGGCTACAGCCGGAACTGTTGAATCCAACGACATACTTATTATGATTTCCAAAGGTGAAGGAAATATAGATATAGAATTAGAAAGTGTTGTTGAACAACAATATGGTGAAGATATTAAAAAGGTAATATATGATACCCTTGTAGAAGAAGGGGTAGAAAATGCCAAGGTAATTGCAAAGGACAAAGGAGCCTTAGACTTTACAATAAAAGCTAGAGTTAAAGCTTGTGTGGCTAGAGGAAGTGGTGATGCAAATGAACTATAGGACATTGCTATTTATACCAGGAAACAACCCTGGCATGCTTTTAAATTCCGATATATTAGGTGCAGATGGGTTGATAATAGACTTAGAAGATGCTGTAGCTTTAACAGAAAAGGATGCAGCTAGAATTTTAGTTAGAGAATATTTAACTACATTTGATACTAAAACAGATGTATTTGTTAGAATTAATCCATTAGATAGCCCTTATTTCTATGAAGATTTAGATGCAATTAAGGACCTTGATATTAAAGGAATTGTACTACCTAAGGCTGGTATAGAACCAATGGAAAACTAGATGAATATCTAAAGGAAAATAAACTAGATTTTGATATTATTGCATTGGTAGAAACTGCATTAGGATTAGAATTAGCATTGGATATTGTACAAAAATCAGATCGGGTAATAGGTATATTTTTAGGCGCTGAAGACTTGACTTTAGATTTAGGTGCTAAAAGAACAAAAGAATCTAATGAAATTGCATATGCAAGATCAAGGATTATAGCTGCTTCTAAAGCTATGGGAATACAAGCTATAGATACACCTTTTACAGATACAGATGATATGGAAGGATTAAGAATTGATACTTTAAATGCAAAAGATTTAGGTATGACAGGTAAAGCTGTAATTAGTCCAAGACATGTTGAAGATATTAATATTGCATTTTCACCCACAGAAGAAGAAGTGGATTATGCATTTAGAGTTATAGAAGGTGTAAAGGTAGCAAATGAAAAAGGACTAGGAGCTTTTCCATAGAAGGAAAAATGATAGATAAACCAATAATATTGCGAGCATTAAATACATTAAAATTAAGCGGTAACTATAAGGAGGAATATGATGAATTACTTAAATAATACAGATTTAAAAACTGTAGAAATTCTAAAAAAAATCAGAATATCCTTCTAAGAGTACGGCTAAAGAGAAAGTAACAGAAGACTTAGTTTCCTTAATAAAGGAACTGGATTTAAAAGATAATGCAGTAGTATCTTTTCACCATCATTTAAGAAATGGCGACAAAGTTATGAATCTAGTTATGAAGGAAATCCAAAACGCTGGTCTTAAAGGAATAACATTAGTTGCAAGTTCTTTATTTCCAGTACACGAAGAGTTAGTGCCATTAATTCAAGATGGAACTATACAAAATATAGTTACTTCTTATATTACTGGTGGTTTAGCTAAGGCTATTAGTAATGGAGATTTAAAAGGACATATCATTATGCAATCCCATGGTGGAAGAGCCAGAAGCATCATTAATGAAGAGATAGCCATAGATGCTGCTTTTGTTGCATCACCAAGCTCTGATAAAATGGGAAATATATCTGGAGTAAATGGGAAAAATTATTGTGGATCAATGGGATATGCTATTGCTGATGGTATTAAAGCTAAGAAAGTTATAGCTGTTACAGACTCATTAATGGATTATCCAAATTATCCAGCAGATATAACTGAAGACTATGTAGATCATGTACTTGTAGTAGAGTCAATTGGACTTAAAGAAGGAATAGTTTCCGGTACAACTAGGGTTACAAAGGATCCAGTAGGTTTAAAAATAGCTAAGGATACCCTTAAAGTAATGGAGGCAACTGGTCTTTTAAAGGATGGAGTTAGCTTCCAAAGTGGAGCTGGAGGAATTTCTTTAGCAGTAACTTCATATCTTAGGGATTATATGATTGAAAATAATATAAAGGGTAGTTTTGCTTCAGGTGGAATAACAGGATATTTAACTGATATGTTAGAGGAAGGCTTATTTGAATCCTTATTTGATGTTCAGTGCTTTGATTTAAAAGCTATTGATTCATTAAAGAAGAATCCAAATCATATAAGAATGAGTGCTTCACAATATGGTAATCCTGAAGTTTCATCAGTAGTAGATAATTTAGATATAGTAATATTAGGAGCAACTGAAATAGATTTAGATTTCAACGTAAATGTATCTACAGGTTCCGATGGAGTACTTATGGGAGGATCTGGAGGACATCAAGATACTGCAGCAGGTAGTAAAGTATCAATAATCGTATCTAAACTATTTTCATCTAGAATACCTTTAATAAAGGATAGAGTAGATGTAATTACGACTCCTGGAAGTACTATAGATGTTCTAGTAACTGAAAGAGGAATATGCGTAAATCCATTAAGGAAGGATTTAATAGAAAAATTCAAAGAGGCTAAACTAGAGATAATAGATATCAAAGAGCTAAAGGAATATTCAGAAAAGGTAATGGGAGCACCAAGGACTATAGAAAAGACTGATAGAATTATTGGACTATCAGAATATAGAGATGGAAGCATATTAGACTATATTTATGAAGTGAAAAATTAAAGAATATATTAACTAAAGAGTTGCATAAATGCAACTCTTTAGCTTTACATATGATATAATAGAAAAGATAATAACTATTATTGCAAATGAGGGATATTATGTTTTTAGTGATGAATTAAACCAAAGCAATGAAAAAGAAGTTCAGGAAATAAAGGAGTTTTTAAATAATTTTCAAGTAGAATATGATTATCCTGATAAAACCTTTATAATTAGAGATAATGGAAAGATAATAGCTACAGGTTCTGCTTCAGGAAATATTTTAAAATATTTCTTTTCTAGAGAAGAGTATAAGGGACAAGGAGCAATGGGAATCATCTATAACTCATTGTTGAACCATCTTCTAGAGAATGGGTATGATTCTTTTTTTGTATTTACCACACCAAATAATAAAATAATATTTAAATCCTTAGGTTTAAAGGAAGTCTATTCAACAGAAAGGGTTTCTCTATTTGAAGGTGGATTTTATAACTATGATAAATGGGTATCTAAGATTAAATCAAATTTAAAACCTAAATCTGGATCTAGAGGAGCCATTATAATGAATTGTAATCCAATGACCCTGGGACATAAATACTTAATAAATAAAGCTCTTGAGGAAGTAGATGATTTATTGATTTTATAGTAGAGGAGGATAAGTCCATATTTCCCTTTAAAGATAGATTTTAATATTGGAAGAAGAACTAAAAGATATGGAAAAAGTAACCCTATTAAAAGGTGGACCTTATATAATATCTCAAGGGACTTTTCCCACATATTTTATAAAAAAAGAAAGATGAGATGTTAGAGATTTATACAGAATTAGATGGAAGTATATTTGCTGATAAGATTGCAAAGGATTTAAATATAGATATGAGATTTTTAGGATCTGAGCCAAAAGATGTAGTAACTTTAGCCTATAATAACTCTTTAAAGAAAATCTTAGAAGAGAGAAACATAGGAGTAAAAATAATACCTAGAATATCATTGGAAGATAAGATAGTAAGTGCCTCCTATGTAAGAAAATTATTAAAAGAAGGAAAAACATAAAGAAGCCTTTAAATTTGTGCCAGAAAACACTAATAAAATATTTAGAATCACCAAAGGGAAAGGAAATAATTTTAAAATTGAAAAATAATTAGGATTTATTAAAAAAAATTCAATGAAAACGCTTTACAAAATTTTATAATATGATAATATTATATATAAGCAGTGCAAGCGATTGCATAAAAAGGATATAACTTTATAGAGGGGATTATTATGATAAAAAGAGCTAGTGGTATTTTAATGCACATATCTTCTTTGCCTGGGGAATACGGAATTGGGGATTTTGGTAAAGAGGCATATAATTTTGTAGATTTCCTAGAAAAGTCTAATCAGAAAAATTGGCAGATATTACCCTTAGGGGTAACTGGGTTTGGAGATTCGCCATATCAATGTTTTTCGGCCTTTGCTGGCAATCCCTATTTTATAGATTTAAATGAATTATTGATCTACAATTATTTAACTGAAGAGGATTTAAAGGGTTTTACTTTTGGCATAGATCTACAAAATGTAGATTATGGACTTTTATATAAAAACAAAATGCCAATTTTGAGGATTGCTTATAATAGAGCTAAAAGTGTTTTGCATAGAGAGCTGAAGGAATTTTATTCAATAAATTCTGATTGGCTACGTGAATTTAGTATTTTTATGTCTTTAAAGGCTAAACATAACAATAAATCTTGGTTTAAATGGGATAAACCTTATAGAATATTTAATTCACCAGAAGTCTTAGATTTTGAAAGAAATAATCAAGATGAGATATATTTTTGGATTTTTACTCAATACCTATTCTTAAGGCAATGGAAAAAGCTTAAGGATTATGCAAATGCTAAAGAAATAAAAATCATTGGAGATTTACCTATTTATGTAGCAGAAGATAGTTCTGATGTATGGAGTAATCCTAGGATATTTAACTTAGATGAAAATCTATATCCTATAACAGTTGCAGGTTGTCCACCTGATGGGTTTACCGATACTGGCCAATTATGGGGGGGAAATCCTATTTATAATTGGGAGGTTATGGAAAATGAAGAATATGATTGGTGGATAAAAAGAATAAGATTTAGCTTTGAATTACTGGATATATTGAGAATAGATCATTTTAGAGGATTTGAATCTTACTGGGAAATAGAATATGGATCAGAAAATGCAATTCATGGTCGTTGGGTTAAAGGGCCTGGTATGAAATTATTCCATAAAATCAAAGAGAAATTAGGAGATTTAAATATAATAGTAGAAGATTTAGGTTTTAATACTGAAGAAGTAACTAAATTAGTAAAAGAATCTGGATATCCTAATATGAAAATACTACAATTTGCTTTTAATCCAAGCGAAGAAAGTGAACATATGCCTCATAGATATGATGAAATTGCGTTGTATATACTGGAACGCATGATAATCAAACAGCCATGTCTTGGTTTGATAGTGTTTCAAAAGATGAATTTGAATATGCAGTCAAATATTTAAAATTAAATTATGACGAAGGCCTAAACTGGGGGGGCTTATTAGAGGGGGGGCTTGGGCATCACCTGCTAATTTAGCAATTGCACCAATGCAAGATTTCTTAGGACTAGGAGATGAAGCTAGGATGAACGTTCCTGGCACTGTAGGAGGCAATTGGACATGGAGAATACAAAGAGAAGATTTATCTGATACTTTGGCAGCGAAGATTAGAGATTTAACTAAAACTTATTGGAGGTAAGTTGATGAATAATATTGCTAACTTTAAGATTAAAATGGAAGAAAATGCATTAACTACTTTTGGAAAAGTATTAGGGAATTGTAATTCAAAAGAAAAATATATTGCATTATCTAAGACTATTATGGAAGATATACTTCCGATATGGATAAGATCCAAAGAAAAGTATGAAGATAAAAAGCAAGCTTATTATTTTTCAGCTGAATACTTGACAGGAAGAGCATTAAGTAATAATTTGATTAATTTGGGATATAAAGATGAATTAGTCAAGTTTCTTAATGAATTAAATATTGACTATAATGAAGTCGAAGAAGCAGAAGAAGATGCTGCATTAGGCAATGGAGGATTGGGAAGATTAGCTGCATGTTTTTTTTAGATTCAGCAGCAACATTAAATTATCCTTTATCAGGATATGGAATAAGATATGAATATGGTCTTTTTAAACAAAAATTTGAAAAAGGGTTTCAAGTAGAAAAAGTGGATAATTGGTTAGAATATGGGGGGGATCCATGGTCTATTAGAAAGAAATCTGAAAGTATAGTTGTGAATTTCTCAGATGGAGATGTATTAGCAGTACCATATGATACTCCAATAATAGGATATGGTAAAGAAACAATCAATACTTTAAGACTTTGGAAAGCTGAACCTTTAGAGCCTTTTGATTTTCAAGCATTTAATCATCAGAAATATGATGATGCAGTAAAAATAAAAATGATGCAGAAAATATTACAAAGGTTTTATATCCAAATGATTCAGATATTGAAGGTAAGACCCTAAGATTAAAGCAGCAATATTTTTTTTCGTATCTGCTTCATTACAAGATTTAGTTAATAAGCACAAGGAAAAACACAATACTTTAGAAAACTTTAGCCAGCTACATGCTATACAACTAAATGATACTCATCCTGCAGTAGCTGTTCCAGAATTAATGCGAATATTGACAGAGGTCGAAGGTTTATCTTGGGATAAATCCTGGGATATAGTAGTGAATACTTTTGCATATACCAATCATACAATAATGGCAGAAGCACTAGAACAATGGCCAGTAGATTTATATATGTCTTTACTACCATCTGTATATAGGATAATTGAAAGAATCAATTTACAACTAATTAGTGAATTATTAAATAAAGGTGTTTCTGAATCCGAAATAAATGAATATGGGATTATTGATAATGGATATATTAAAATGGCTTGGTTATCCATATATGGTACTCATTCTACTAATGGAGTTGCTAGGCTCCATACAGAGATTTTAAAAACATTGAGCTCAACAATTGGTATAATCTTTTTCCAGAAAGGTTTAATAACAAAACCAATGGTATAACTCAAAGAAGATGGCTATTAATGTCTAATCCAGAGCTTTCATCTTTTATTACAGAATTATTAGGATCAGATCTTTGGATTACTAGATTAGATGAACTTAAAAAAACTTGAAAAATTTGCTCATGATGAAGAAGTTCTTAATAGATTTTAGATATAAAACAAGTAAAGAAGAATCAATTATCAGAGTATATTATTGAACATGAGGGAATTGAAATAGATCCAAATTCAATATTTGATATTCAAATTAAAAGATTTCATGAATATAAAAGACAGTTATTAAATGCATTTCATATACTTGATTTATATTATAGATTAAAGAATAATCCAGATTTGGACATTGTGCCTAGGACATTTATATTTGGTGGAAAAGCAGCACCAGGTTATTTTAGAGCAAAAAGTGTTATAAAGTTTATTAATGATATAAAGGAACTAATAAACAACGATGCTGACATTAATGGAAAGATAAAAGTTGTATTTGTAGAGAATTATAGAGTTTCCTATGCTGAAAAATTATTTCCAGCAGCAGATATATCAGAGCAAATTTCAACAGCAGGCATGGAAGCTTCTGGTACAGGAAATATGAAATTTATGTTAAATGGAGCACCTACTATAGGGACATATGATGGTGCCAATGTAGAGATAGTAGAGGAAGCAGGAGAAGAGAATAACTTTATATTTGGTCTTAGGGTAGAAGATATTAAAGAAATAAGGGAAACTTATAATCCAATAGATTATTATGAATCTACTCCAGGTTTAAAGAGGGTTGTAGACTCTCTAGTAGATGGTACCTTTGATATATCTGCCAAAGAATTATATACAGATTTATATAATTCTTTACTAAAGGGAGCAGATTGGCATAGGCCAGATGTATATTTTGTTATGAGAGATTTTGAGAGCTACAGACAAGCACAAGAAAGAGTAAATAATGCTTATAAAGATAGATTAAATTGGGCTAAGAAGTGCTGGATTAATATGACTAATGCAGGAAAGTTTAGCTCAGATAGGACAATAAAAGATTATGCAAAGGAAATTTGGGATATTTAATGCAAGGGAATGCATTAATTAAAATTGGTTTCAATATTTAAATATAATATAAAGAAACCCTTGTATTCAAATACAGGGGAAAAAAAGAGGGGGGGGATTATAATGAAAAAAAAGTATTAGTTTATTGCTTATCTTAGCGTTATTACTAACAACAGTAGTAGCATGTAGTCCTAAGGAAGTAGAAGATGTGCAAACAGGCCCAATAGAAAACGATGAAAAAAATGTGGGAGATGAAACTACTGGAGGCATTGAGGAAACTATCACGGTGCAAGTGGAATCAGATTGGCTAGACTATTATAATGATGCTGCAGCTAGGGTAAATGAGGTTTATCCTGATGCAAAGATTGAGTTTATTGAAGTAGCTTCTTTTGATCACTTAGATGTATTAGATGCTACAGATGTTACTAATGATGATGTGGCAGATGTATTTGCAATACCTGCTGATAGAATTTATGGATTATCACAAAATGAAGCATTAGGAGCTTTAGATGCCAAAACAATGGCAGATAATTTAGGAGGATTTGCTGACTATGATGCAGGTTTAGGTGGTAATTTTAATATTGATGGTGAATATCTAGCTTTTCCTATGAATATAGAAACATTAATAAACTTTGCAAATACTGCAAATGCAGAAGCTAATGGAGTTGACTTATCTGAGAGTATAGAGTTTACAGAGTTAAACTATGAAGATATGTTAGTTCCTGTATTTGATGCATGGTTTGGAGTGTCCTTTGTTAATGCTGCAAATATTGAGCTTTTAGGAATAGATGACTCAGGAAATCTTTATTCAGATATGACAAGGGATTTTGCTGATTTAGAACCAGAAAAACAAGCTATATTAACAGCCTTATATAATTATTGGAAAGCTCATAAAGAAGCAGGAACAGCACTGTTTGATGAAGATGCAGCTTGGGGGGGATATATGGACGCAGCTTTTTCAACTGGTGGAAAAAACGCTATTAGATTAGAAGGACCTTGGTCTACAGGCAACTTATCTGATTTAGCTGGAGAAGGAGAAGATTTAGCTATACTGTCAATTAATCAAGTTACAGTAGATGGTAATCCTTTAGCACACTGGAAAGGTGGATGGGGGGGATTAGCAGTAAATTCAAGAATTGAAGAAAATGAAGATAAGATGCTTTTAGCTGAAAAATGATTGAAGAAATAGTTAATCCAGAATATGCAGTTGAATTCTTCAAAGCTACTGGAAAAATACTTGAAAATGTAAGTGTAAATGAGTATTTAGACTCTGATTTACCAGAAGTAGATAAAAAAGTAATAAAAGCAGTATTGGAGTCCTATGAAGATGCACCAGCTCGTCCATTATTTACAGAATGGGGGGGTTCAGTTTGGGATACTTGGAAGAATGCCATACTTTCATGGAATTCAGTTAATCCAGATTCACCAGAGGCTGCATATCAAGAACTTCAAGCTTCCTTCAAAGCGATGATGAATAACTTTTAATTAACTGAATTATTTAGAGAAGAAAGGATAATTCTTTCTTCTCTTTCTTATAATATGAGGTGGCTTTATTGAAATCATATGTGAAATTACCTAAAAACAAGTTTTATATAATATTAATTTTTTTGCTCTATCTTAATATTTTCTATTTCTTTAGAAACTATGATTAAAGTTAAAGATGTGGGTTTGTTTAAAAAAATGGATGATTAGTAGCAAGGAAATTATAAATGAAACTCTAAGTTATGAAGAATATTTTAATGCTTACTTAATAATGAATTTAAGTATGCTATTTTTGAAGAGTGTTATTCCAATGGCATTAAGTATACACTCATATTTTCTTTTACATATATACGTATAAATAAATTATTCGTTTTATTTGGACTGTCTTGCTTTTAGGAGGCTTATCTTATAATATAGTTGAATTAAATATTTGCTCTATATTTTTTTTACATAAACATTATTTCTTATATTATTTTGATTATAAATATTTTATCCTTAGGAAAAGTGATAAATAATAACTAGTTACATAAAGGGGGGGGAGTATTTTGTTAAGATATAATGAATTCTTATACGATTCTATTGGCAATAAATATAAACGGAAAAATTTATATTTATTAGAAGTTGCAAGATTGAATAAACAAATAAAAGATGTAGATAAAAATTCACAAGATAAGTTGAAACTCAGATTAAAAAAAATTAATTAGAGAAAGGAAAAAAACATCCATACAATGTTGAACTTAGGGAATTTAAAATTAATGAAAAAAAATCTTCTTAAGAGCTTTAAGAAAAGAAAAAAAAGAGTATGGAAAAACTCTAAGGAATGAATTATCATTAAGAATAAAAAAAACTAAAGATTGTTATTTTTGAAAATGAAAAGAAGAATTATTTTTATAAAGATTATATTGATTTAACTTATGATGCAGAATTAGAATTTAAGAAAAGTAAATTAATCTTACAAGAAGTTCCAAAGATCATAGAATTTTTGAAAAAGAATACAATTGATTTAAATAATGCTTTAAAAAAAATAAAAAAAATATTGATACTGAAATTGAAAGAAAAATAAAAGAAGAACTAGCCTTATTCAAAAGAAAGAAAAAAAAGAATAATCTTATAAAAGAGAAAAAACATATTGAAGAAATGAGAAAAAGTGGAATTATCTCAGAAAGGCTAAAAGAAATAAATAACTGAGTTAAAAAATAGATACAATGAATCCGTAAAATTGAAATCTTATGATTCTCCAAAAAAAATCAAATAGAGAATATATTTTAAATAAAAAAAATATGAAATTAGAAATACTTTTAAACATAGTATGAGAGTGTTGCAATCTGATATATCTGACTTAAAGAAAAAGACACCCGTAGAAACCACTCAAAGATTGCCTATAGTGGGTTATCTTACTTTCTTATTTCCAGGATTAGGGCAGTTATTAAATAGACAATATATTAAATCTATATGTTTTTTTTCTTGCTTTCATTTTTTTTATATATTTTATTGCTATTCCCTATGGATTAGGTTATGGGAATTATCAAGGGGGGATGGTATATCTGGACTCATTACCCTAGCAGAAGGTGGAAAACGACTAGATAAATCTTTAATATTTATGATAGAAGGAATTATTGCCATATTTTTATTGATCTTATCTGTTTTATCTATATATTTATCATTTAAAGATGTTTTACAAGTGGAAAAAAATAAGATAAAGGGGGGGATTAGACCTAATAATTGGTTTGAAACTAGAAGAAATATTAAGCAAGAAGGATTTCCATATGTGGTATCATTTCCTGCTATGTTTTTAATAATTTTTACCGTTTTAGTCCCAATATCAACAACTATATTGTTATCTTTTACAGGCATGGATCCAAAGCATCAGTCAAAATTTGGATGGGTAGGTATTGAAAATTATAAATTAATAGCTTTAGGACAAGGTTTGGCTGGAAAGGTTTTCTGGCATATACTATTTTGGACTATAATATGGACTTTAGCTGCAACAACGTTGGCTATTATAATAGGATTTATACTAGCTATTTTAACAAATAATAATAGGGTTAAAGGCAAGACGTTTTTTTAGAACTATATTCCTTTTACCCTGGGCTGTACCAGCTTTTATTACAATTATGTTTTTTTAGTATCATGTTTTCACAAACAGGAGCTCTGACGGAAATATTAAGTGGGCTTCTTGGCAAAACCATAGAGGTAAAATCTGATCCTATTCTTACTCGAATAGCTTTGATTTTTCTACAAGGCTGGTTAGGAAGTTCCTATATATTTTTACTTTCTACAGGTGTACTTCAAGCTATTCCAGATGATTTATATGAAGCTGCAGATATAGATGGCGCTACTAATTGGCAAAAAATTAGGCATATTACCATACCTATAGTATTATTTCAAACAGCTCCACTTTTAGTGGGACAGTATACATTTAATTTTAACAATTTCTCTATAATATATTTATTCAATGGTGGTGGGCCATTTAATCCTAGCAAATATGGGAATTTAGCAGGTTCTTCTGATTTATTAATTTCATATATTTATAAGTTAACTATGGATAATCAGTATCAAGCAATAGGAGCTGCTATTACAACTGTAATTTCACTGGGATTAATGTTCTTTGCATATTTAGGATATAGAAATTCAAAGGCCTTTAAAGAGGAGAGATTATAATGAGTTTATTTAAGAAAAAGAACAAAGATAATTTGTACCTTTCTGATAAGCAACCTTTAAATTTTATAGGAAAGTTTAATTTAGGATTAATATATTTGGTTTTGATTTCATGGGTCATAGTTATAATATGGCCTCTTTATCAAATGATCGTATCAGCTTTTAACGGAAAGCAAGGAAAATATTTAATACTTAATGATAAGTTTGAATTTTCATTAAAACATTTTAAATATTTATTTACTGAAACCCTGTACCTAACATGGGTTAAAAACACTATAGTAATTGCCATTTCTACAGCAGTTTTAACTTTAATAATAGTATCTTTACGGGATATGCATATTCAAGATATCGGTTTAAAGGTAGAAAGGCATCTTTAATGGCTATAATGCTAATTCAAACTATACCTGCATTTGCAGGAATAGTAGCTTACTTTACTATGCATTCAATAGTATCTTCAATACTACCAATATTTAGTAGACGAATGATGTTGATTTTAATATATGCAGGTGGGGGAATTGCTTCTAATACATTTATCTTAAAGGGATATATTGATTCTATTTCTACTGAACTTGATGATGCAGCTAAAATTGATGGTTGTTCTAATATGCAGATATATAGATTGATAATAATGCCAATAGCTAGGCCTATGCTTGCTATAATTGCATTGTGGTCTTTTATTGGACCTTTTATGGATTATTTATTACCAAAAGTTTTATTAACAAATCCAAAATCTTATACTCTAGCTGCAGGATTATTTACTTTAATAAATGATTTTAGAACTATAAATCAACCAGCTTTTGCCGCTGGAGGTCTTTTGACAGCAATTCCCATAGTAATATTATTTATTGCATTACAAAAACAATTAGTATCAGGATTATCTAAAGGATCAGTTAAGGGATAAATTTTACATCTCAATGGAAAAGAGGAGGGATTAGAATGAGAGTTATACTAAACAACATAGGTAAAAAAATATGAAGGACGAGAAGAGTTTACCATAAGACATATAAATTTAGAAATTAAGGAGCAGGATTTTTGTGTTATTTTAGGACCATCAGGATGTGGGAAAACAACATTGTTGAGAATGATAGCAGGGTTAAACTCTATTACTGAAGGAGATATATTTTAATGATAAGAGGATAAATACAGTTCCTCCTAAGGATAGGGATATAGCAATGGTATTTCAATCCTATGCTTTATATCCACATATGACAGTTTATGAAAACATGGCTTTTTCTTTAGCTATGAGAAAAGAAAGAAAAAAATAATAGATGAAAGGGTAAGAGAAGCGGCAAAATTGTTACAAATTGAGGAATATCTATACTCAAAACCTTCAGATATTTCAGGAGGACAAAGGCAAAGAGTTGCTCTTGGCCGTGCAATGGTTAGAAAACCAAAAGTGTTTTTAATGGATGAACCTTTATCTAATTTAGATGCTAAGCTAAGAGAGCAAATGAGAGTAGAACTAGTAAGATTGCACAAAACTTTAGGTACCACAACTATATATGTAACCCATGATCAAACAGAAGCTATGACTATGGCTAGTTTAATTGTATTGATGAATGAAGGGGAAATACAGCAAGCAGGTAAACCAGATGAATTTTATAACAAACCAGCTAATATATTTGTAGCTAGATTTATTGGATCTCCAACTATGAATTTATTGGAAGGGAAAATAGAAAACAATAAATTTGTTTCAAATGAAGGAATAATAAACATTACTCCTTCCCCAAAAGATATGAAATCATTGTTAGCATATGAAGGGAAAAAGGTTTTTGCAGGTATCAGGTCCGAGAGGTTTGAAAGTGGAGGGCATATAGGAGATAAATTTGAATGCACTATAGATGTAGTAGAGATGCTAGGTAAAGAGAAGATTTATATACAAGATTAGATAATGGGTTTGAACTAATCATCTCTACTCCAGGACATTATGAGTATAATGAAGGAGAAAGGCATTCATTTGGATTTGATATAGATGCAATACATTATTTTGATATAGAAACAGGATTACGTATCAATTAATTATTTAAAGGTGTTTTACAGTTTATCTTATGACTTACAATTTCAGTACTCCTGATTTTGCATAGAAAAGTAGTGTTGGAAATTGTATACCCCCATAGATAAGTGCAGCTAGATATCAGTTGAACATATGATATAAGTTTCTTTATAGGGAGTGAAGAATTTGAATAAATATAATCAGGTTACATTAAATGATGTGGCAAAAATGGCAGGAGTATCTCCTTCAACTGTATCTAGGGTAATATCAAATAGTCCCAAAATCAGTGATGCTACGAAGAATAGGGTTTTAAAATGTATGGATGAATTAGGATACTATCCTAATGCAATTGCCAGATCCTTGGCTAGAAAAAAAACAGGTAATATAGGAGTTATAATGCCAACAAGAACAGAAGATATTTTCCTAAACCCCCCCTTTTTTCCAGAAGCATTAAGGGGGGATATTAAAGGGAGCTTCAAATAAAGGGTATGATATTTTACTTTCAACAAATACAGGGAAAGAAGATGAGCTAAAAAGTATTAAGAATTTTATTAGGGGGGGTTCAAAAGTAGATGGAATAATTTTAATGTCTAGTAAAATGAATGATGAGTGCATAGAATATTTGTCTTCAATCAAATTTCCATTTTCATTAATAGGCTCTCCCTATGATTTTATAGAAAAAGTAAATCATGTAGATAATGATAACTATATGGCTGCATATGAACTAACAAGATATTTGACCATAATAGGAAGAAAAGAATAGCTATGATAGCAGGGGACGATAAGCTAATTGTAACTAAAAGAGAATTGAAGGTTATATAAAAGCCTTAGAAGAAAGCAATATTAGTTTTGATAAAGATTTATTATTTATAGGTAGTTTTGATGAAAAACAGGATATAGATATGGTAAAAATTTATTAGATTTAAAACCAAGACCTGATGGATTAATTGTAACGGATGATTTAGTAGCCTTTGGAGCTATACAAGTATTTGAAAGTTTGAATATCTCCATACCAGAGGATATAGCTGTTGCAAGCTTTAACAATAGTGTTCTTTCTAGGCATTCAAGTACCCCATTTACCTCTGTTGATGTAAACGCATACCAACTGGGAAAAAAAATCTATAAATTTACTAGTAGAAGCTATGGAAAAAGGAATAGAAGGTAAAAAAATAATAATTCCTTACAAAATATACAAGAGAGAATCAACAGAACAGCAATAAAAGCAATCGTTTTCCAATTGAAGGTTGACAGTTAAGCCTTTCAGGTGTACTATGTAGTTGATGGAATTAATAATATAACATTTACCCAAAGGAGGATTGTTATGGATAATATGAAATTTAGGGTTGAAAGTGATTCTGTAGGTGAAAAAAAATGTGCCTATAGGTGCTTATTATGGCGTTAATAGCTTAAGAGCTGCTGAAAATTTTACCATTACAGGAAGAACAATGCATAAAGAGCAAATTGTTAGTTTAGCACAAATAAAAAAAGCGACAGCTATTGCCAATAATAAAGCAGGACTAATGACTAATGAGATAAAAGACGCAATTATACAAGCTTGTGATGAAATAATGGAAGGTAAATTACATGACCAATTTATTTGTGATCCTATTCAAGGTGGAGCAGGTACATCTGGTAATATGAATGCTAATGAGGTAATAGCAAATAGAGCTAATGAAATCCTAGGCGGTAAGCTAGGAGCTTATGATAAGGTACATCCAAATGATCATGTAAATATGGGACAATCTACAAATGATGTATTTCCAACATCAGGTAAAATAACAGCTTTAAAACTTATTCCAAGGGTTTTAGATGAATTAAGAAAATTATATGATGTTCTAATAGAAAAATCTAAAGAATTTGACGATGTTATAAAAATGGGTAGAACACAAATGCAAGATGCTGTACCTATTAGATTAGGGCAAGAATTCCATGCATATAGTTCTGCTGTAAAAAGAGATATAGTTAGAATTGAGAAGGCTTTTGAAGAATTAAAAACCATCAATATGGGAGGATCAGCCATAGGAACTGGAATAAATGTAGATACTGTATATTTTGAAGAAATTGTTCCAGCTATAAGCGAAGTTGTAGGTATTGAATTAAAACAAGCTGAAGATTTAGTAGATGGAACACAAAATATAGAATGTTTTGTTGTTGCATCTTCAGCTCTTAAGACTGCAGCAGTAAGCTTATCCAAAATGGCCAATGACCTAAGATTAATGTCCTCAGGACCAAGAACGGGCTTTGGTGAGATTAATTTACCACCAAGACAAAATGGATCTTCCATTATGCCAGGAAAAATAAATCCAGTAATCCCTGAAGTTATGAGTCAAGTTGCTTTTAATATAATAGGTAATGATATAACTATAACTATGGCTGCTGAGGGTGGACAATTAGAATTAAATGCATTTGAGCCAGTAGTTTTCTATAATTTATTTGAATCTATAGAAACATTAGCAAATGGTGTAGAAACATTTAGAGAAAATTGTATTGTTGATATAACTGCTAATAGAGAAAGATGTAAAGCACTAGTAGACAATAGTGTAGGAGTAATAACAGCTATAGTACCTCATGTAGGGTATAAAGCAGCTGCTAAAATTGCTGATAAAGCAATAGCGACGGGAGAACCAGTTAGAGAATTAGTTTTAAAAGAAGGACTATTGACAGAAGAGGAATTAAATGAAATATTAGATGCTTTTGCAATGACTGAACCGGGAATTGCAGCAAAACATCTCCTTGATGAATAGTATAAAGAAAAGAAATTAACTTAAAATAAAAGATGATTTCTAATAATATAGAAATCATC
>JMBX01000067.1_pt1 | contig 25656 bp, 48 predicted proteins | sample 616521 | NCBI WGS metagenome assembly JMBX01 (sample SAMN02727906, study PRJNA239997) | anaerobic digester metagenome | biome: anaerobic digester; isolation source: mesophilic anaerobic digester inoculated with municipal waste water sludge... | place: Germany: Bielefeld University, CeBiTec ...
ATGAGCCGGAGGATTTACAGATCAAAGGTGGGGGGGCGGATTTTGGAACTGTTCTCCTGGATGGTTTCGGTAACGGTATCATGATGAGCAACCAAGGGAAGATCGATATCACTGATGTCGATGCTTATTCTTTCGGCATATTGCAGGCGGCACGTGTGCGAACGAGCAAAACGGAGTTTATCTCCTGCCCGGGTTGCGGAAGGACTTTGTTCGACCTGCAGGCAACAGTCGCCCTTGTACAGAAACATTTCTCTCATCTGAAACATCTGAAGATAGGGGGGGTGATGGGGTGCATAGTAAATGGTGTGGGTGAGATGGCTGATGCTGACTATGGATATGTTGGAGCCGAACATGGGAAAATTTCACTCTACCGAAAGAAACAGTTGGTGGAGAAAAATATTCCTCAGTCTGAGGCAGTAGAACATCTTATTCAGCTTATCAAAGATCATGGGGGGGACTGGATTGAACCCGAAAATAATTAATTTAAGTTTTGCGCTCATTAATACAATTATATTCAGCGCTTGCTTGAGCTATACCATAACGAGCGAATATCTACGTTAGTGAACGAAGCGAGTTAATTATCAGATAGCCTGTGAGCTTTTTTTGTTAGTTATATTGATGTTGTTTAAACAGTAAGGGGAATTAGCACTATTTATTGATATTTCTTTTGGTAAATTCCGAAAAAAAACTGTAATATTGCACCCGCTTTCGGTATATCTGAACCGAAACAGAGGTCCCATAGCTCAGTTGGTTAGAGCACCTGACTCATAATCAGGGAGTCACTGGTTCAAGCCCAGTTGGGACCACCAAATAACAGGCAGTCAGAAAGATAAATCTGATTGCCTGTTATTTTTCAAACAAAAATTACATATCAGTAATCAGTTCATACTTCGGTACCAATGCTTTCATAATGGTCCAGCCCAACAGATAGGCGATAGCACAGAAGATGAAGATGATAAAGTAGCCTGATTCAATTCCTTCATAGCCAAGGAATTTCATGTTTGTGTTGGCTGCATGGTCGAACAGTACGCCGGAGCTCTTATTGATGAAGAAGGAGCCCACACCGCCGGCCATACCACCGATGCCGGTGATTGTACCTACGGCATGTTTCGGGAACATGTCACTCACGGTGGTGAAGATGTTAGCCGACCAGGACTGATGTGCAGCAGCGGCGATACCGATAATTATTACTGGCATCCATACAGAGATACTTCCCAGTGGTTGTGCCAGGAGAATCAGTAGCGGGAAGAAAGCAAAAGCAACATTGCCCGCATACGTCCCTGGTAAGGGTCCATTTTTTTCTTATTCATAAAATAGGCAGGGAAATATCCGGCTGCAAAACAGAGATCATTGAGATCGCATATACAACGAAACATGCGGTGCACTTTGAGTTGAGTTCAGATCGTATACTGAACTAAGATAAGCCGGGATCCAGAAAAGCAGGAACCACCACACACCATCCGTCAGAAATTTACCGACGGCAAACGACCAGGTCTGTTTGTATTTGAATGCTTTTTTAAAGATACTTTTCTCCCGGCATTTTCATCCGCAGGTATTGTTCCCTGTACCGCATCTGTGATATCATCTTGATTTATATAGGCTAGTTCAACGGAGTTCACTCTTTTGTTTTTTTCAGGCTTATGATAGATAAACACCCAAAATCCCATCCATACAAAACCCAAGGCACCTATTACAATAAAAGCCATTTCCCACCCCCCCCATGCCTTGGCGATGAAGGGGATTGTCAGCGGTGCCAATAAAGCTCCGATTTGAGCGCCAGAGTTGAAAATGCTGGTTGCGTATGCCCTATCTTTCTTTGGAAAATATTCTGCTGTTGCCTTGATGGCGGCAGGGAAGTTTCCAGCCTCTCCAATCGCGAGGATAAGCCGGGCAAAGACAAACAGTGTAACACTTACGTTTACAACCATAGATATATTTCCAACAGTACCAATAGCCTGTCGTGCACCCTGAAAACTGAGAGTCCATTCTCCTGCCGTTATGCCTGCAGTTAAAAGTCCGCAGAAAGCGTGCAATATTGCTCCGAAAGACCACACTCCAATAGCCCAGAGAAAACCTTTCTTGGTGTCCATCCAGTCCACAAATTTTCCAGCAAAGAGCATAGAGATGGCGTAAAAATAGAGAATAACCCGGTAATGGTACCATAATCACTGTTCGTCCAGTGAAACTCCGGTGCTATAAAGTCGGCCCACGTCAGCGATAACACCTGCCGATCCATGTAATTGACCGTAGTTGCCAAAACAGCATTAGGACAATCGTCCAGCGGTAATTGGTCATTTTTGCTTTTCCTTCTTCTTGTAGTTTACTCATGATTTTCTATAATGATTATTGTTTAGAATATTTTTGACGATTGAGAGGCTCTGTTTGCACAGCTGGGTAATTTTTCCCCCCCAATCTCCACTCTTTACTACCTCTTCAGGGAAAAGATTAGATCCCATTCCAACACATGTAACGCCTGCTATGAACCATGCCGACAGATTTTCTTCAGTAGGTTCCACCCCCCCGCCGGTGACCATGATCTTTGACCATGGCATCGGCCCCCCCTTGATGTTTTCACAAACGACGGGCCTCCCACATTCCCGCCGGGGAAAACCTTTACTATCTCAACCCCCCCAGCTCCTGTGCCAGCCCTATCTCGGAGGTTGTGGCGCAACCTGGGGAGTAGGCTATTTGCCTGCGGTTGCATATTTTGAATATGTCTGGATTCAACAGTGGCCCTACCACAAAGTTGGCTCCCAACTGGATGTAGAGCGCAGCAGTAGGGCATCCACGATGGAGCCGATACCCAGTATCATCTCCGGACATGCTGAGTTGGCCCACTTCACCAGTTCGGCGAATACCTCGTGGGCAAAATCACCCCCCCGGTTGGTGAACTCGAAGGCGCGGATTCCCCCCCCTTCGTAGCATGCTTTCACCACTTTTGCCACTTCCGCATCGGCATGGTAAAATACCGGCACGATGCCGGTATTTCCATGGCCTGATATACCTGTAGTCTTGAAAATTTTGCCATAAATAAGTTGTCAGTTTTCGGAGGACAGCAATCGGCTTACCGTTGATAACACTCAACATTCAGCTTTCAGCTCCGGATTCTTATTTCTAACTTTATAATCTTGTTTTCTGAATCGTTCCAATCAGTAAATCCTCATCGTACCACTCTGCCTGATCCGTCACCTTTCATCAGCGTTTCTACTTCCGGCACGGTCACCAGATTGAAGTCGCCGTAAACGGTGTGCTTGAGGCAGGAAGCAGCTACGGCAAAGTCGAGCGCTTTCTGGTCATCGCCTTTGTAGGTGAGGAGTCCGTAGATCAGGCCACCCATGAAAGAGTCTCCGCCACCAACTCTGTCCACGATATGAGTGATATCGTATCTTCTTGACTGATAGAGCTTGTCGGAATAGAGACATCCGCCCCCCCACGTATTGTGATTGGCATTGATGGATCCGCGTAGTGTGATGATCACCTTCTTTGCCCGGGGGGGAAATTGTTGCATCAGCTGCTTGCATACCGACTCAAATTCGGCTGCATCCACTTCACCTCCGGTATGCTCCACCCGGAATCCTTTGGGCTTGATGCCGAACACTTTTCTGCATCTTCCTCATTGCCCAGTATGATATCACACCCTTCCACCAGTTCGGGCATAATGTCCGCTGCTATCTTCCCATACTTCCAGAGATTTTTCCGGTAGTTAAGGTCGCACGAAACTGTCACTCCCAGCTCATTTGCTGTTTTTATTGCTTCCAGGCAAACATCAGCGGCTCCCTGTGACAATGCAGGAGTGATTCCTGTCCAGTGAAACCAGGTCGCATCTTTCAGTATCTCTTTCCAGTTGAACATCCCTTTTTGAACTTCCGCAATTGATGAGTATGCCCTGTCGTAAACTACTTTAGACGGCCGGGCTACAGCTCCAGTTTCCAGGAAGTAGATCCCCCCCACACGTTCACCTCCACGCTGAATATTCCGGGTCCCTACATTGTATTTTCTGAGATCGGAAATGCACCATTCAGCTATCTCGTTTTCCGGCAACCGGGTTACAAACTCCACTGGAATACCATAATTTGCAAGTGAAACTGCCACGTTTGCTTCCCCCCCTCCGCCAAAGGTGGCAGAAAGACTGCCGGACTGGATAAATCTTTTATAGCCAGGTGTGGCAAGGCGCAGCATGATCTCGCCAAAAGTCACTATTTTCTGCATCTTATTAATCTATTTTAATTATTAAAGGTTGATCTATTTTCTGCTTCTCTTGTTTCACATATTTTGTCCATTCATCAAAACTGTTGAACCCGGCCTTACTCCATCCTCCACCTGCATAGTAAGTATAAGGTGTTCCGGGCTGATAGCTGTTGAGCCCCCCCAGAAAGTGCCCGTTTGAAACCTTTATGATGCCGAACCCCCCTCCGGGTGAATGGCTGCGGTATAAATGGTGCCGTTTGTTTCATTTCCGGGAGTTTCGTAAGCAATGATTCCGGTGTTGTCGCCAAAGGTTATGATTGGGGGGCATTTGCTTCGGTATTTTATCAGGCATTACGATACCGGTTGCGATTGTCAGTTTTGTAGTGTCTGTCTCGAAGATATTGGTTACCCTGTTGAAAAGGCTGTAGGCATCAAGCGAGATAATACGCGTTTCCCGTACCTCCCGACCTCCGGCAGTGTAGGGAGCGTAGGTAAGTTTGAAACTTATACGTAATGGTCCTTTGTCGAGAATCACGGCGGTCACGAAGTTGTCTCCCATACAGAGAGTATCGTCATAAACAGGAGCTGTCATTCCTAATCCAAGCGTTCTGCCCACCTTGTAAAAATCCAACCCTTCACCGTGGTCTTCGTGATAAGAAGCTACGCCTGACAAATCGTTTCGATACCATTTGTCAATGATTAACGAATCGGTTCTCTTTGCCCAGAAATCCATACCGTTACTGATCTCGCCGGATGCTTTCAGGGCAGGGCCATACACTCTGAAAGCTGTACGGTTGTTCTCCCATGCAAAATCGTCCTTCCTTTCAGGTACCAGCCTGCCATAAACAAGTGGTTCAAAAGATTCGGGCTTACCGACAGAAATGTGATACAAGGCTGTCCGCCCGGCTTTCAGTGAAACCGGGAATATGACCGATTCTACTTCTTTGGTCCCATTTGTTATAAGCTGGCAAGGGGGGGTTTGTTTACCTGCATCGTTAGTAACGATGATTGTTTGATCCGGCAATAAAGAGAGTTTTTGCCGCACATCTGCCCATGCTACTTCCACCATTTCATTGTCCCTGTCGAAAGAACCCGGATTACTGATGTTCATGAGCAGCCCTTTTTTCCCGGCACTACAACCGAGAAGGGTCAGGATCGACAAATAGAGTAATATATTCCTTGTTCCCATACCTTTCAATTATTTAAGCATTCCAACCCCGGCATTGCAAGGGTTGGAACATTGTCTTTGCTTTTTTTTATTATTCCGTTCTATGGTTGTTTGCCGATATAAGCTAAAATACCGCCGTCTACATAGAGGATATGCCCGTTTACAAAATTTGATGCGTCAGAAGCCAGAAAAACAGCTGGTCCCATAAGATCTTCCGGTGTTCCCCAACGGGCTGCCGGTGTTTTGGCAATGATAAACGAGTCGAAAGGGTGACGTGACCCGTCGGGCTGCCTTTCTCTTAAAGGAGCAGTTTGAGGGGTTGCAATATATCCCGGTCCAATCCCGTTGCATTGTATGTTGTGTTCTCCGTATTCTGAACAGATATTTTTCGTTAACATCTTTAACCCTCCTTTCGCTGCTGCGTATGCAGAAACGGTTTCGCGTCCCAGTTCACTCATCATAGAACAGATATTAATAATTTTACCATGCCCTTTTTCGATCATGTGAGGAATAACTGCCTTCGAAACAATAAAAGGCCCGTTCAGATCAATATCAATAACCTGACGAAATTCCGCGGCTGTCATCTCATGCATGGGGGGGATACGTTTGATGATACCCGCATTATTAACAAGTATATCTATTACACCTATCTCTTCCGTCACCTGGGTAATAAATTTGTTTACCGCATCCTCATCGGTTACATCACATACATAACCGTGTGCTTTTATACCTTTCTCCTTGTAAGAGGCGAGGCCTTTATCTACCAGGTCCTGATTAATGTCATTGAACACAATTTTGGCTCCTGCTTCCGCGAAAGCCGTTGCCATGGCAAAGCCAATTCCATAAGAAGCCCCGGTTACCAGGGCTATCTTTCCTTTTAATGAAAAATTAACCATCATATGTTTTTTTTATTTTAGTTCCACAATTTTTGAGAAATCCTGATCGCCGTAGTCGAGATTTTCTCCTGCCATACCCCCAAATAAAAGTGTAGTTGCTTGTAGCAGCGGCAGAGTGTATCGACCACTCGGGAGAGAGTACGGCCTGATCGCCTTTCATCCAGATGTGACGCGTTTCGGATGGTTCTCCCATGAAGTGGCATACAGCCTGGTCTTCCGGTACTTCAAATAAAATATGCCTCCATCCTGCGGGAGTGTACATGAGCAGGCATAGTGTTCCAGACACTTCCCGGAGCGAGCTCTGTCATCCCCCCCATCTGCAGCTGACATGTCGGGAGCACCTGGTTTACAATCATTTTATTGATATTCCGATGGTTTGAGCCTTCGAGGGAGCCCATTTCTGCAACCTCCGCATCGGCCTTGGTCACTTTTTTTATCGGGATAATTACGATGAGCGGTGGCCGAGTTGAAATAAAACTTCGCGGGTTTTTTTGGCGTCGTCGCTTTCAAAATAAACTTCCCTGTCTCCTGAACCCAGATACAGCGCTTCTTTGTAATCGAGCTCAAAACATCATTTCCTACCTTAACTTTACCCTTACCTCCTACATTATAGATACCTATTTCACGGCTGTGTAGGTACACAGCCTGTTTCAAAGGTTCTATCGCCTCAAGGTGCAAAGACTCGTTCACCGGCATCGCGCCTCCGACAATCATGCGGTCATACATGGAATATACCATGTTTACCTCATCTGCACTGAACACTTTTCTATTAAAAATCCTTGCGCAAACGTTGTGTATCATAAGATTTTACATCCTCGGGATGCGCTGCATAACGCAATTGATAATTTGTTTTCATAATTCTTATTGAGTTTTTATATTTGAGCCTGTTCTGACAACACGGAATTCCTTTTTAAGTAGCTGTAGTTTAATGGATATCATATTTTACGATAAAATTTATTTTTCGATATGGAGCTATGTTTTGTTGTCTAAAATAGATGAAAATATTATTATTTACCAACAAATTCACTGATTCACTGATTACAGGATATCTTAATATATTTGTAGCGAAGGCCAAAAAATTAAAAAAAAGCCTGTTTGATAATGAACGATATAAATGTTTGTTAGTTTTCAGACTGTTTTTCCAGATCTCTCTTTCGTTTTAAAGCTTCAAGAAAATAATAATCAGCATAATTCAGAGGAACGTCAACTTCTGAATTATGCGGCAGGCTACCTACAGAGTGCATCAGTAGAAAATTTCCGTTCCGACCTGCTTCTGCACGGTAAGATGGACTTGCAAGGGATGTTAATATTTTGTCAGCCCAAGTTTTGTAATTTTTCTGATTGGAATAGGCAGACAGTTCATAAAGCGCTGATGCTAGAATAGCTCCTGCAGATGCATCTCTAAAAGTATCAGGTATATCTGGGGCGTCAAAATCCCAATAAGGGACTCCGTCATCAGGATAATTCGGATGTTCGGCGATAAAATTTAGTGCTTTTTCTGCCTGATGCAGGTATTTTTCATTTTTTTGTTTCACGGTAACACATTACAAATCCGTATATACCCCCCATGCCTGTCCGCGAGACCATGAACTATTGTCAGAATATCCCTGGTGTGTATTTCTGTGTCTTACACTACCGTCACTCATATCATAATCAATAACATGCCATGTGCTGTAATCGGAACGGTAATGGTTTTTTTAATGTCTTTTCAACGTGTGAGACAGCTATATTATGAAATGTTGAGTCACCGGAAAGTTTCGTAGCTTCAAAAAGCAGTTCCAAATTCATCATATTATCAATAATTACTGGACACTCCCAATCTTTGGATTTATTTGCACTCCATGATTGAATAATACCTGCATCGGGGATAAAACGGGTCGAAAGCGACTTTGCGGCATTGACGATTACACTTTTATATGCTTCGTTCCCGGTTAAACGAAGTCCGTTTCCGTAGCTGCAGAAAATCATAAATCCCACATCATGGTTTCCAGTAAAGTATTGAATGGTATCTAGTGATTCTGTATACTTTTAGCAAGTGCTTTCCATTTTCATCGCCCTCCAATTCATAAAGATACCACAAGCTCCCGGGGGGGAAAAGCCTGAAGTCCACTCTTGTGTGGGAATATATTTCATTTTTCCCTTAATAAAAGATTTTGGATTCATCAATTTTGTTGAATCTTCAATTTTATCGATCATTAATCGATATTGTTGTGATGCATATGAAACATTTTCCTTAACGAAGGCTATATTATTAATTCCATTCGTTTGCTGCTTGCTTGAACATGAGAAAGCAGATATGACTGAAAAAGACAGGAAAAACAGGAATAAAAGATTTTTCATTTTAATGGTTTTTTATAAATTTGAGTAGTTTCTTACAAAACCTATATTCTCTTAATTTAATTTCAGTATGTATTGCTATTCTTTCTAAAGGTCATATATTTAGATGTATACACTTTGAATGGATGTATTCAAAAGACAAACACTTAATTTATATTAGAAGAATATTCTTCAAACTTTCGGAATTCTCATCAAACTTTCAATTACAACCACTTGGTTATTAACTACAAATATACGTATTCAACAGACACTTTAATTATTTGATTTTATAGTCAACATTACGGTGAAAAAAAAGTATCGAAATGACATGTAATCCACTAATTAACAAAAAAATAGACCTATTCAAAACCCGACAGTACTTTTTGCTGATTGAAGGTGCCCAAAAAAATAATTACCGAAGTATTGAAGGTGTTAAACGAAAACCTCTCGCTCAGCTGATTCTAATAAACAATATTATTGAATTTCTTGTAATAATCGATTGTCTCCTTTGTAAGTATGTCCAGTTGAACATAGTTCTCCTTATTAACCGGTTTTTTGAAGGTCAAATATTCAAGTAATGTTTTCATCGCGCAAAAACCCTGATACTCCGGCTCTTGTCCAATTAAAATCTATCTGACCTTTTTTTTAATGCTTCAATATTTGGAGAGGTAAGGTCCATGCAAATCATTTTAACCCTATTGATGTTATTTCTTAAAGATAATCGGAGACGATGCTGCCACGTGAATTCATCACCACAATGCCTGGAACATTATCATGCTTGCTGAAAAAACGGGCCAGATAGATCTCGTTTTTTTCAGGCTCAGAAACAGAAAAGGGAATATTTAATATATTGTGGAAGCAATTGTTTTTTTGCAAGAAAATCTGTAAACCCTTTTTTTCCTCTGAATGGTAGAGTTTGCACTTTTATCACCGGTCCTGACTGCCTGTAGAATTCCAATATTAGTATTGTTAGGAATTATGGAAGTGATAAGCTTTGCCATAAGGCATCCAATCATATAATGGTCTGAAGTGAAAAAGGCAATAGGAGAAGTATTGTCAATTGTTGAATCCACAAAGACATATGGTATCTCTTTTGCATCCATTTTTTTACACAATGTTGCTGTCTCTTCGTTGAAGGTTGGCCCAACTATAAGAGCATCCATATCCATTTCTGAAATCTCTTTGAAAACTTTTTTTGCAGGAGTAGATATCATACTGATTGTAAGTTAGTATGAGAGACTCCATCTTTATGTTTTCATACTCTTCAATCGCATGCCTGATACCATTGTGAATACTCTCCCAATATTCACCGTGAGATGCTTCAGGGGTAGCGACCACAATTTTGTATCTCCTCTTTAAGGAGAGAGCGGAAACGTGAATGTTGGGCTTGTAATTTACTTTTCCAGAACTTTTCAACAGCCAAGCGTGCCGGTTCCGATACATTACCGCGGTTGTGCAGTACCCTGTCTACAGTCCCGGCCGAAACCCCCGGCCATTTCCGCTATGTCCTTAATCCTTATTTTTTTGCGCATCAGAAATATTTATGAGTTTTAAAAGGAGAAATCGTTTTGAAATTACTTAATTTTTGCCTCTTTGTGTACGTGCACAAATATAGTGGATAATTTTCTTTTTTCAAAAGAAATATGTACTTTTTGAATTTTGTTTGTGCGCTACGAATACCATATATCTTTAGGGTGTAAGTCCCGAACAAGCCTTCCAGCAGGAATTGTTAGTCAAAGACAAGGGTGTTTACCGTGAGGTAGAATCTGAAGGAAGCCGGCGACAAAATCGTGATTGAACGAACAGAAACACAATACAAGGCTTTTCTTGTGGGTGAGTGAGCACTGGATTGCGAAGCCCGATAGTTGGACGTGAACAAGGGTAGTAAATTGTATCAATTACGACGAAAGTTATATGAGTTTACCGTAGGAGGTCTGTGTAAGACAGGTGGAGACTATTCCGAGCGAACAGGTACTGCAAAGCCGTTATACAGAAGTCTGCAGAAGCCATAGTAGCGAAGAAGTTCTTTTAATGAGAATGGAGCGAAGGCTGAAACTTTAGAGCTGATAAGTTTTTTTTAGAATAGTAAAAGCCAATTACAAAGGACAGAAAATAATCGAGAACTCAGAAGCAGCTTGCAAGCCAAGCAGAATGCAGTTTAATCGGGGACCTTTTCGCTACAGACATCCCCCCCGTATGGTATGAAAAGAGCGGTAGGTAAGTCCTGCTTGGCTTTCTATATGCAAAGAAGAACGTCGTCAGACGACAAATTTGATGGAACGCATAGCGGACTAATAATAGGATTATAGAAAAAAACATTTTTGTCTATATTAAAGCTGTCTCCAAAGAAGGCAGCTTTAATTAGGGTCTGCTGAATAATTGATATTTGTGCTGGAAATAAAAAAATAATTGACATAAAAATTGCATAACTGCAATAAGTTGAGTTTTTTTTACTTCGTAATCCTTGCATTTTATGATACGATACAAGAGCTCCAGACAGCTTTCAATTTCAGAGTTCAAGATGCCCTTTGAGGCAAAATTGGATGAGAATAACCGGTGGGTTGTTCTTTCAAAAATAGTTCCCTGGGAAGATTTCGCCCGGCTTTATTACAAGAACTTCAAAAGTAACCGGGGGGGTGCACCCACTAAGGATACCAGGCTTATGCTTGGAGTGATCATCATCAAACACATCATGAAACGGACGACCGTGGAGTGATCGAGATGATCCGGGAGAATCCCTACATGCAGTATTTTCTTGGGCTCGAAGCCTTCACCTATGAACAGGTGATGACACCCTCGCTGCTGGTCTCCATCAGAAAGCGAATCGACCTTGATGTCTTTGAATCATTGACGGATGATTTGATAAGAAAAGGATTGGAGCTAAAAGCCGGGGCAAAAACGGAGTTCGGAGCCAAGATCAACATCAGCCTGTTGGATGACTATGCCAGGGTGGACAAGATATATCTTACCCGGGAGAACAGGCGGTTTTTGAAAGAGAAAGCAATCAGTTACACCGGTGAGCCACTGGGCCGAAAGCTGGTAAAGAGATCAGGAGCAGATACCGGAAACGTAAAGAGCGAGGGGGGGAAGCGGCAGAACGCAACCAGGTTGAAGGGAATTTTGGGCAGGGCAAGCGTGGATATGGTTTAAATGATATCCGCACCAGACTGTCCTCTACATCAAACAGTTGGATAGGGACTATCATTTTTTTTGATGAACCTGATCCGGCACATGAGGGATATTCCCTTGCCTTATTTTGTCTCGTTACTATTGAAGTTGATGAAAGTGAGAAATATAAACATTTATCCATTCAGACCACAATTGAATTTTTGTGCCTGATTGGGAATTAATAAGCAGACCCTAACTACGGATAATCAGATAATCTATTTTGTTTTTTTCGTGAAGATATTTATTTGCAAGCGATGATGTAATTTTTAAAAATATTTGTAACTTTGGGAAATTGTGAATTGTTGATAACGTTAGCTGTGTACGTAAACAATTTCTCCCATGATAGAGAAATATCACTTAAAATATATATTTATGAAAGTTTTATACATGAGGATTTTTTGCTACAGACTGATGCTGCCAGGCAACTGTATCATGATCATGCAAAAAAAACAACCCATTATCGACTATCATTGTCATCTGAATCCTGAATACATTGCAAAGGATCACGTTTCGACAATCTGGGCAGATATGGCTTGAAGGAGATCATTACAAGTGGCGTGCCATGCGCACCAACGGGGGGGTTGAGGAAAGGTACTGTACAGGAAAGGATACCTCCGACTGGGAAAAGTTTGAAAATGGTCCGAAACGGTTCCTTACACTATGCGAAATCCATTGTATCACTGGACTCATCTGGAGTTGAAGAGAGCTTTCGGAGTGGATGAACTGTTGAGTCCCGATACGGCAAAGGAGATATATGATATATGTTCCGGGAAACTTCGTACACCGGAGTTCTCAGCTAGGGGGGTTAATGAAAAAGTTTCACGTTGAGGTGGTATGCACCACCGACGATCCGACAGACACCCTTGAGCATCATCTAGCATTGAAAAAAGAGGGTTTTGAGATCAAGGTGCTTCCGACATGGCGCCCCCCGATAAAGCTATGGCGGTAGAGAATCCTGAGGAATACCGTGCCTATGTTGAAAAGTTGTCGGAGGTATCGGGTGTAGCAATCAACAAGTTTAAAGATTTTATTGAAGCGCTCCGGAAGAGGCATGATTTTTTTGCAGGTGTGGGTTGTAAACTTTCCGATCACGGGATAGAGGAGTTCTATGCTGAACCATACACACAGGCTGTAATTGACCAAATCTTCAATAAAGTGTATGGAGGAAAGGAGCTGACAAAAGAGGAGATTCTCCAATTCAAATCGGCAATGTTATTCGAGGGTGCTGTAATGGATTGGGAGAAAGGATGGACTCAACAATTCCACTATGGTGCTATTCGTAACAATAATACAAGGTTATTCAGACAGCTTGGCCCGGATACAGGATTTGACTCAATTGGTGATTTCACAGTTGCAAAGGCAATGAGCCGCTTTTTAGATCAGCTGGACAAAGACAACAGGCTGGCCAAAACCATTATTTACAACCTTAATCCAAAAGACAACGACTTGGTAGCAACCATGATAGGTAATTTTCAGGATGGATCGGTTGCAGGGAAAATACAATTCGGTTCCGGCTGGTGGTTCCTTGATCAAAAAAACAGGCATGGAGGCACAAATGAACTCTTTGTCTAACCTTGGCCTGTTAAGCCGGTTCGTGGGTATGCTTACCGATTCGCGCAGCTTCCTTTCCTATCCGCGGCACGAGTATTTCCGTCGTATCTTGTGTAACCTAATTGGCAATGACGTAGAGAATGGGTTGTTGCCTGCTTCGGAAATGAATTTTCTCGGGAAAATGGTGGAAGACATATCCTACAGGAATGCGAAGAATTTTTTTGTAATTTTCAAATACAGATATAATGAAACTAGGAAAATACAGTATTGGCGTGGGTGATCGTTTCGCTCATCAGGGAAAAGCTCAGTTGAAAGCTATCATGAGGGCAAACGAGAAGGGGGGGTTGAATATTAGCCCTGTATGGAATAAGTCAAACAGAGAACATATCTATGTGGGAACAGAACCCGCCGACACACGCAACGAAGCCGATGAGGCTGTGAAAGCGCTGGGTTTACAGGCACTTATTTTGTGGATGCAGATCATATTAACCTGAATACAGTAGCCAAATATGTGGCTGTGTCCGATTTTTTTCACGCTCGATGTCGCATCATTTATCGGCAAAGGAAGCAGCAAGGAGGAGGTAGACTCTTTTGTTACTTCATGTGAAAAATACCTGCGTCAGCTGCAAATTCCCGGGATGGATGAGCCGCTGCATGTAACCAAAGAATTGTTGCACGAAATTGCAGGCAAGTTCCTGGCAGCAACACAGCATGCATCCGATATTTATGCCTATTTGAAAAAAAGAGAAGGGCGAAGGCAATTTTATTACCGAGGTATCCATTGATGAGGTTGAGTCTCCCCAAACACCCATCGAGATGCTTTTCATCTTGAAAATGCTGGCCGATAAAGATGTTCCTGCACAGACGATTGCTCCAAATTACCGGCCGGTTTAATAAAGGCGTGGATTATGTTGGCAATCTGGATCAGTTTGCCAAAGAGTTTGAAGAGGATGTGCTTGTGATTGATTTGCTGTGAAGGAGTTTGGGCTGCCCGAAGAACTGAAGCTGAGTGTTCATTCGGGAAGCGATAAGTTTTCTATCTATCCGATTATGGCGGAGGTTATCCGGAAATACGACAAAGGGTTGCACCTCAAAACAGCAGGAACAACCTGGCTGGAGGAGGTAATCGGTTTGGCTGTAGCAGGCGGTGAAGGCCTGGAATTGGCAAAGAAGATTTATGAGAACTCCTACAACCGGAAAGAAGAGCTGTGCGCTCCTTATGCCGATGTGATCGATATCGATGGTTCTAAGCTCCCTTCCGTGGAAGAGGTGAATGGATGGTCAAGCGAAAAGTTTGCAAATACACTTCGTCATATTCCCGGACATGCCGATTATAATTCCAATTTCCGTCAGTTAATTCACGTAGCCTATAAAGTAGCAGCAGAAATGGGCAGTGAATATACAGAGTTACTTATAAAGTACGCAGATATAATTGGTTCATGTGTGGAAGATAATATTTACGAAAGGCATTTGAAAAGATTGTTTGCAATTTAGCAAAGAGTGATGTGTATGGTCAGTGTTAAAGAAGATTCTAACTAATTGCCCCAATTTTTAATTTGTCGCTTTTGGAAGAGATTATTACGTGAAATACGATTTTAAAGTTAGCATATCGAGCTATATTTGCCTGCAACATAAAATAAATAATAAAGTAAAAACTTATGTATAAATTATTTGACATCAGAAACAAAGTTATTGTCATTACAGGAGGAACCGGCGTGCTGGGAACGTCGATGGTGGAATATCTGGCGGAACACGGCGCAAAGGTCGCTGTTTTGGCACGAAACAAGCAAAAAGGTGATAAACTGGTGAAGAAAGTAAAAGCGGATGGGGGGGAGATGCAATATTCCTCCAGACAGACGTAACTGATGAGGCCGTTCTAAAGCAGAATGCCAAAGAGATTGCTGAAAAATACGGAAAATTGATGTGTTGATCAATGGTGCAGGTGGAAATATGCCTGGTGCAACCATTGGCCCCAACAACTCCATCTTTGATCTGAAGACTGATGATTTCCGGAAAGTTGTTGAACTGAATCTGATGGGAACGGTTGTTCCCACGCTGGCTTTTGCAGAGTACATGGTGAAAGAGAAAAAAAAGGAAATATCGTGAATATCTCCTCCGCATCGGCCTTGCGACCCTTGACCCGTGTAGCAGGATATGGAGCTGCCAAAGCAGCTGTAACCAATTTCACCAAGTACATGGCTGGAGAATTGGCGATTAAATTCGGGGAAGATTTTAGGGTGAATGCCCTTTGTCCCGGATTTTCATAACAGAGCAAAACAGAGCACTGCTCACAAATCCCGATGGTTCTTATTCTGATCGGGGGAAATACTATAATCGCACATACTCCTTTCCGTCGTTTCGGTGTTCCGGAAGATCTTTTGGGGACACTGCACTATCTGGTAAGCGATGCTTCCAAATTTGTCACAGGTACGGTGGCAATTGTAGATGGAGGTTTTGATGCTTTCAGTATTTAATAGGAGTGCAATCAGTTATCAGTAAATAAAATATGTCACTCAAACTAAGAAAAGAATTCAAATATTCACTGGTGGTACCCACCAGTATGGGAGTTCGTATTACACCGATGAATGCGCAGCCGGTGCAAAGTACCAACCTGTTTCAGATGCAGGCAACAAGCGCTGAAACCAACGTTGCTAGCATTTCTTCTTACCTGGGACTGCCGGTAAAGGTGCTTACTGCTTTTGTAAAAGATAGTCCCATAGCGGCTTTTATTAAAGCCGATCTCAGAGCACGGAATATGGACTATGAAGGGCCTGAGGTGCCCCCCAGGGCGGCCCGTGGGGATACCGCCACCAGTTCAATATTGCAGACAGCGGGTTCGGGCTGCGTGGGCCGCGAGTACAAAACGACAGGGCAGGTGAGGTGGGGGGGAGAACGCTGAATGTGAAAGATTTCGACCTAGAACGAATTTTCGGCGTGGAGGGAGTCCAGATTGTACATCTCTCCGGACTGATTGCTGCGCTGTCTCCCGAAACAAGTAATTTTTGCCTGGAGATTGCACGCTATGCAAAAAAAACATGGCACGTTGATCTCTTTTGATCTCAATCACAGAGCTTCTTTCTGGAAAGGCCGTGAAAAGGAACTTCACGAGGCGTTCACCGAAATAGCCTCCCTCTCCGATATTCTTATCGGTAATGAAGAGGATTTTCAGCTTTGTCTTGGAATTGAGGGCCCCCCCAAAGCAGGAGGAGAAAATATTGAAGATACTATGGACGCTTTCAAAGGGATGATTATGAATGCAAAACGTGCTTTCCCTAATGTTACTGTGTTTGCCAATACATTACGGGAAGTGATCAGTGCCAATGAACATCTCTGGGGGGGCTATTGTTTATGAAAACGGGAATTGGCACGAAGCTCCTTTGAGAAAGATCAATGTGATGGATCGTATAGGAGGAGGCGATGGCTTTGTAGGGGGGGATTGCTCTACAGCATTTTAAAAAAAATGGAGCCTGATAAATGGGTGCAGTTTGCCTGGGCGAGCGGCGCTTTGGCAACAACTTTCCTGACTGATTATGCACAACCGGCCGATGAAGAGGTGATCTGGAGCATCTGGAAAGGAAATGCAAGAGTAAAAAGATAATTGTAAACAATAAACGGATAATCAGAAATCGGATTATTATCTTAAGGTTTGGATTTCTGGTCTTAATAATCTATAAGAAATGAAAAGAAAGCAGATATAGGGTTGATCGGATTAGCTGTGATGGGCGAAAATCTGGTATTGAATATGGAAAGTAAGGGTTATACCGTAGCCGTTTACAACCGTACAGTGACTAAAGTGGATGGCTTCCTTGAGGGAAGAGGGAAAGGGAAGAACTTTATTGGTGCTCACTCCCTGGAAGAGTTTGTGGCTTCCATTGAAAGACCACGTAAGGTAATGATGCTTGTAAAAGCTGGTAAGCCTGTGGATGATTTTATTGAGCTATTGATTCCATTACTTGAGCCGGGAGATATTATTATTGATGGCGGTAACAGCCATTTCCCCCCCGATACGATGCGCAGGACAAAACAGGTGGAAAGCAAAGGATTGCTCTATGTGGGTACTGGTGTTTCCGGTGGTGAAGAGGGAGCATTGAAAGGCCCGTCGATGATGCCGGGGGGGATCACCCGAAGCGTGGCCACACGTGAAAGAGATCTTTCAGTCGGTGGCAGCCAAGGTGGACGGAGGCGTTCCCTGCTGCGACTGGGTAGGAGAGAACGGTGCGGGGGGGCACTTCGTGAAGATGGTGCACAACGGCATTGAGTACGGCGATATGCAGATCATCAACGAAGCGTATCATCTGATGAAAGATTTGCTGGGTATGGACGCTTTTGAGCAGCACGAGGTGTTTAAAAAAATGGAACAAAGGTGTCCTGGATTCCTATCTGATTGAAATTACCACGGATATTCTCGACTTTAAAGACGAAGATGGCTCCCCATTGGTGGAGAAAATTCTCGATACAGCCGGCCAGAAAGGTACCGGAAAATGGACCGCCGTCACCGCGCTCGACCTGGGTATTCCTCTCACGCTTATAGGTGAATCGGTATTCTCTCGATGTCTCTCAGCCAAAAGAATCTGAGGGTAAAAGCATCTAAAACCATCTCCGGTAAAAAAACCGGAGTTCAGGGGGGTGATAAACAGCAGTTTATTGATGATCTGGAGCAAGCATTGTATGGTGCCAAGATTATCTCATACGCGCAGGGTTACGACCTTATGATGGAAGCTGCCAGAGAGTATGGCTGGAATCTTAATTACGGAGGTATTGCCCTGATGTGGAGAGGCGGATGTATTATCCGTTCACGCTTTTTAGGTGATATTAAAAAGGCATTTGATAACAATCCTCGATTAGAGAATCTACTGCTCGACCCCTTCTTCAAAGAGGCAGTACAGTCGGCACAGGAGAGCTGGCGAAGGGTTTGTGCTACTGCTCTTCTGAATGGTATCCCCCGTACCGGCGCTTACCTCTGCTTTGAACTATTTCGACGGGTTTCGCAGCGAGCGCCTTCCGGCGAATCTTCTGCAGGCACAGCGTGACTATTTCGGTGCTCACCAATATGAGCGTGTGGATAAGCCACGGGGTGAATTCTTTCATACCGACTGGACCGGGTATGGAGGAAGTACGGCTTCTACAACTTATGATGTTTAATGTTGATAAGGGGGGGTTGTGATGATTCGATGATACGACTTGAATTTTCGACATCCCCCCCTGTCTCAAATCCGATATAGGATGATTTATTACGAAAATGGTTCTTCTCAGGCCAACTTATCGAAGGAAGATCTGAAGCAAGGACTTTACGAAGCATTGAAAAGATTGGGAGAACGGAAGAAAATTCTGGCCGTTCCGCCCGATTATACCCGCTTGCCCAGCAGGGCAGGAGAGCTGACGGAGATGACATGGGAGTACTATGGTGATAAACTGACCGATATCCTTCCTGCATTGGGTACACATACGCCCATGACAGCACACCAGATCAGCCACATGTTCGGCGAAACACCGGAAACACTTTTCGGGATCACGACTGGCGCAACGACGTGCTCACCATGGGTGAGGTACCGGCAGAATACATCCGGGAGGTATCGGAAGGAAAGGTCGATTTCTCCTGGCCGGCGCAGGTTAATAAACTGCTAGTGGAGGGGGGGGCTTCGATCTGATCTTATCCATCGGGCAGGTGGTTCCCCCACGAAGTGGTGGGGGGGATGGCTAACTATAATAAGAATATCCTTGTCGGGACCGGAGGTAGTGAAGGGATTAACAAGAGTCACTATATTGGTGCGGTGTACGGCATGGAGCGAATGATGGGAAGAGCCGATACTCCGGTGCGAAAGGTGTTCAATTATGCCACGGAAAAGTTTCTGAAGCAGTTGCCTATCGTCTATGTGCTGACAGTGGTTGGAGTAAATGAAAAGGAGAACAACAGACTTACGGCCTTTTCGTCGGTGATAACTTGGATGTGTTTAACCGGGCGGCGAAGTTGTCGCTTGAGGTTAACTTTGTGATGGTAGAAAAACCTCTGCAGAAGGTGGTAGTATGGCTCGATCCCACTGAATTTAAAAGTACATGGCTGGGCAATAAGTCTGTTTACCGTACACGAATGGCTATTGCCGATGGAGGTGAGCTGATTGTACTGGCACCCGCCCTGAAAGAGTTCGGTGAGGACAAAAAGATAGACAGCCTGATCCGTAAATACGGCTATTTCGGTACTCCCTACACATTGAAAGCAGTGTCGGAGAATCAAGACCTGAGAGACAACCTTGGGGGGGCGGCTGCCCATCTTATTCACGGGTCGTCCGAAGGCAGGTTTTCCATCACTTATTGTCCCGGGAAAGCACCGGAAAACCTTTCAAGGCAAGAGATTGAAAGTGTAGGATTCAAATGGGAAGATATTGACAAGGCTATGGGAAATATACCCCTCATAGCCTTAATGAGGGATTTAACACCCTGCCGGATGGAGAAGAAATCTACTACATCTCCAGCCCTGCCCTGGGACTGTGGGCGCACAGAGACCGGTTTGAATATTAATAGTATACGTATATATGCAATGGACCGTAATTTTTAGAGGCCTGTTCGTAACTTCCTGATTATATGAGTTTAAGTTGCCCTTAAAAACAGATAGTATAGTTAGCTGATTATATGGTTGTTTAGTAAAATTCAGAAGGACCATTTATGCGTGCAATGCAGATTTAATGTTTTTTTTAAGTTTATTTTTTTGTATCATTAAATATATGCTGCTACATTTGTGGACGTGCACAATCTTATATCTTTATTAATAACGATTCATAGTAAAAATGGATAATTGTGATAATGAGTATAGGATTCAGTATGCTCTTTTGTTTGTTACTGCTTACTTTTACGCCGTAAATAGGAAATTATTCATACAAATATATCATGACAACAAGAAGAGAATTTATTAAAAATGCGGCTTTGGCATCTGCAGGGCTGGCCATGGGCGGCATATCAACAAAAATGAATGCAGCAAGCTACAACAGGGTTGTCGGCGCCAATAAAAAGTAAACCTGGCTCATATAGGCATCGGCAACAGGGGGGTTGGGAGATCATCAACGATTTGATAAAACGGGCCTGGCCAACGTGGTGGCATTGTGCGATGTGGATCTGGGCGGGGGGGAACATACCCAAAAAGCGCTGGCTAAATTCCCGAACGCAAAAAGGTTCAAAGACTTCAGGGAGATGTTTGACAAGATGGGAAATGAGATAGAGGCAGTGGCTATTGCTACACCCGACTTCGCCCACTTCCCGGCAGTAATGTTGTCTATGGCCGAAGGGAAACACGTTTATGTGGAGAAACCGCTGAGCCGCACTTTCCTTGAGTCGGAGCTGATAATGAAAGCAGCTAAGAAGTATCCAGGGGGGGTGGTTACCCAGATGGGTAATCAGGGACACTCTGAAGCCAATTATTTTCAGTTCAAAGCATGGAAAGAAGCCGGTATCATTAAAGATGTGACAGCTGTCACCGCTCATATGAATAACCCCCGCCCGTTGGCACGGTTGGGATACGGGCATTAAAAAGTTCCCCCCCGTGGCTGAACCGATACCTGAGACGCTGGATTGGGATACCTGGCTGATGGCTCGTAATTACCATGACTACAACAAGGATTTTCACTATGGTCAGTGGCGTTGCTGGTACGATTTTGGTATGGGAGCCTGGGCGACTGGGGGGGAGCACATATTATTGATACTGTTCATGAGTTCCTAGAACTGGGATTGCCTGAAGAGGTAACACCTTTAAAACTTTCTGGACATAACGACTACTTCTTTCCGATGTCGAGCACGATCGAGTTCAAGTTCCCGAAACGGGGGGGCAATATGCCACCGGTAGTCATTACCTGGTATGATGGTGTGGATAATATCCCTTCTGTACCGGAAGGGTATGGTGTCTCGGAAATAGATCCAAATATTCCGTCAGTAGCAGGAGGAAAGATTCAGCCGGCCAAACTGAACCCCCCCGGAAAAGAGATATATAGTAAAGAGTTGACTTTCAAAGGGGGGGTCTCATGGGAGCACATTGAGCATCATCCCGGAAGAGAAAGCCAGGGCAATGGAGAAAAGATTGCCTGAAGTCCCGAAAAGCTCCTCCAACCACTTTGCCAACTTTCTTTTGGCCTGCCAGGGCAAGGAAAAAAACACGTTCTCCATTTGAGATATCGGCTCCATTGAGTCAGGTGTTCTGTCTGGGGGGGTAGCAGCACAACGGTTGAACCGGAAAATTGTATTTGACAGGGAGACGAAGCGTGTGACCAACGATGCTTTTGCCGATGCTTTCCTTACGGGAGAACCGCCCAGGAAAGGATGGGAAGATTTTTATATTGTTTGATATTTAACTTGAAAGTAGTAGGGGGGGTTGAAATGTTTATTTATAATGCATTGGATGTCAATATCTTTTTAGCCCACTTGTAATGAAAGAGACTTCTCGAAGGGTACTTATCACGTGCAATGTAAAATATGATGGTTTAAATTTCAAAAGCCAATGATGAGTCCTCTCCGAAAACCTCAAAACCCAATTTTATTGGTTTGCAACATATTGAAAATCAATGTTCATCTTGTGAAATTTTCAAGAAAAAAGACTTATCGGAAGAGACTCAATGATTAATACAGTAAAAAAAAGAGATACAGATGAGAAATATATTTCTAACATTTATAGCGGTAGTATTAGCTATCTCCGCTTCGGCACAGGAGCCGAAATGGGAGAATCTGTTCAACGGACGCAACCTGAGGGGGGGATGGGAAAATTGAACGGAACAGCAGAGTATAAAGTACAGGACAATATTATTGTTGGTATTTCCAGAATGAACACCCCCAAACACCTTTCTGGCGACAAAAAAAGACCTACAGCGATTTTATACTGGAATTCGATTTTAAAGTGGATGACGGGCTTAATTCGGGAGTTCAGTTCAGGAGCAACAGCTTGAAAGAGTATAAAGACGGTAGGGTACACGGGTATCAGTTTGAGATCGACCTTCCGGTAGGGCTTGGACTGGTGGCATCTATGATGAAGCCCGCCGGGGGGGATGGCTATATCCGATGAACTACAACCCGAAAGGGCAGAATGCTTTTAAAAACGGAGAGTGGAATCGCGCCCGTGTTGAAGCGATAGGTAACTCTATTCGCACCTGGGTGAACGGTATCCCTTGCGCCGACTTGTTGGATGATGTAACCCGCTCGGGTTTTATTGCCCTTCAGGTTCATGCCATTGGAAGTGCTGGACAGGAAGGAAAACAGTTTCTTGGCGCAACATACGTATCATGACCGAGGATCTCGAACGGTTCAAGTCACCTGAAAGCAAAGATATCTGCCAGCTTAATATAATAGCTAACACTATCTCGGAGAGGGAAGCCGGGGGGGAAGGGTGGAAGCTGCTGTGGAATGGAAAAACTACCGAAGGGTGGCGGGGGGGTGCCAAGTTGGATCATTTTCCTGAAAAGGGATGGTCAATTGAAAACGGTATTCTGAAGGTGCATAAGAGTGACGGCGGTGAGTCAACAAACGGAGGTGATATCGTGACTACCCGCCCTTATAAGAACTTCATGCTGAAGGTGGATTTCAAAATTACCGAAGGAGCTAACAGCGGCATTAAATATTTTGTGGATACCAATCTTAATAAAGGGCAGGGTTCAGCTATTGGCTGCGAATTCCAGATACTGGACGATAAAAGCACCCCCGATGCAAAACTGGGAGTAGAAGGGAACAGGACCCTTGGCTCGCTCTACGACCTGATTGCGGCACCCATGGACAAACCTTTCCGCAGCGGTTTCTTCAATACGGCCATGGTAATAGTGGATGGGAACCATGTAGAGCACTGGCTTAATGGGGGTGAAGATTATTGAGTATGAGAGAAATAATCAGATGTGGAATGCGCTGGTGAACTATAGCAAATACAAAGACTGGCCAAATTTTGGTAATGCGGAAGAGGGACTGCTTCTTCTACAGGATCACGGAGACGAGGTGTGGTTCCAGAATATCAAAATTAAGGAGTTGGAGTAGATGTAATAGTTTCTTGAACGTTCTATAGGCAAAAGTAAGGTTCTCCTGCATATTGCCGGAGCTTCAGGGAAAATAATATTTTTTTTGAGAATTATTCCAGACGAACATGAGGGTGAAACTGCAAATTGATGCACCCTCACGTTCGTTTAGACTTACAATTTTCTGTTTTTAAAGGAAGTCCTTTTTTATATAAACTCTTTCTTAATTATCTCTACCCACTTAACCAAACGATCTTCGGTCATATCATATTCATTGTCTTCATCGATGGGCAATCCCACCCACATTCCATCGATCACGGCGGTGGAGTCATCGTATGTATATCCTTCATCCGCGACCTGCCCTACAATTTCAACTTTATCCTTGATCTCATCATAAATTATTTTCATTGATTCGACAAAACTGTTAGAGAAAGAGGCGCTATCACCTAATGCGAAGATGGCAGTTTTTTTTGCCGGAAAAATCCATTTTGGCAAAAGAGGGAAGAAAACTGTCCCAGTCATCCTGCAGATCACCAACTCCTGTTGTTGATGTACCAAGTATGAGGTAGGGGGGGTAATCTTTTATTTCTTCGAGAGAAACAGTTCCAACATTGTATAAATCGGCATTGCCGTTTAACAGATCCTGCACCTGCTTTGCAATTGACTCTGTATTTCCGCCTGATGAGCGTAAAGGATAGCAATTTGTTCATAATTAATTTAATATCTTTGTTTGTTCAGTTAATATATAGGTAAATACTTATTTAAACGCCTGACAATCACGATGAAAGATCATCCATTTAGTAGCAGGCCTTTTTGTTGTATAGTTAATGGATAAAATGGTGCTTTCTGACTTGTTTTACTGAATAATTATTAACTGATTAACAGTTCAAGAAGGAAATTGTTTGCCGCGTGAAAGCCAAATAAGATCATAAGGCATCTTTTCTTTTGTAGAAAGATGAAAATATGCTATTTTTGCAGTCTTATACGGCGCGGTAGTTCAATGGATAGAATAGAAGTTTCCTAAACTTTAGATCCGGGTTCGATTCCCGGCCGTGCTACTTTGAATTAAGCTGCAATCGATGATTGGTTCATTGGTTGCAGCTTTTGATTTTCAGGCAAACTTATCTTCATTGCTGAAAGGCTGATCCCTCTGTGACAGTTGAGCTAATGTCTGAATGAGCTGTGTGAAAATAATAACATCGAAATTACCACTTGGTTAAAATATTGTTTCTCGGATAGGTAGCGGTGCTTATCTTGCAAGTCAACAGATATGCCAAAGTGAAACTGTACAAAGGAGAGATAGCTGCCAAGCACTACACACTGAAAAACTGTATTTCTTAATGCGATGTATGACATATGTATATACAAGAGAAATGATTATCTTTGTTTTTTCGTATAAAGCAGAAACAATTTTAATATATTGGAATCATGAAATTAAACTACATCATAACCCTAATAGGAGTTATTACGATTACATCTGTTTTGATCTCTTGTAATCAAAAGAAAGAAAAAGAAACTGGCAGCGAATGGATTCAGCTTTTTAACGGAGAAGATTTATCAGGCTGGACTCCCAAAATTACCGGGTATGTGGTGGGTGAGAACTGGGGGGGCAACACCTTCCGTGTGGAAGATGGAATGATTAAGGTGCGTTATGATCAGTATGACTCTTTGAGAAACAGGTTTGGGCATCTTTTCTACAAAGACGAATTTTCGCATTATATGCTTCGGGTGGAATACAGAATATTGGGAGAGCAAGCTCCCGGAGCGCCGGGGGGGTGGGCTTATAAAAACAGCGGAATTATGATACATGGGCAAACACCGGAGTCGATGGAAATAGACCAGGATTTTCCAACCTCAATTGAAGTTCAACTTCTTGGTAGCGACTCGCTTGTACAACGTACCAATCTTAATGTATGTACACCAGGCACAAATATTGTGATGGAGAACAAATTGATACTTGATCACTGCATAAATTCCACTTCCGGTTATTTTTTACGGTGAAGAATGGATTACGGTTGAGGTGGAGGTGAGGGGGGGTAACGAGGTTATCAGACATATTGTAAATGGCGATACAGTACTTGAATACAACCAGCCTCAGCTGGATGAAAGAGATGCAACCTATGTCAGGCTGTTTGAGCTTAACGGTGGTAATAAAATGCTGAGCAAGGGTACCATATCGTTACAAAGCGAAGGGCATCCTATTGATTTCAGGAAAGTAGAAATAATGGTGATGGAAGAGTAGGCAAGTAAAGCAACCAGCTTATCCTTGTTTTTCAGTACAAAAATAACCAAGATAGACTGTCGGAAATGCACTGCTGAAAGTCGATATTTTGCTGATAGATAAAAAAAATCCCGCTCTGAGACAAGGCGGGATTTTTTATGATGATAATTCATTTAC
>JMBX01000068.1_pt1 | contig 25556 bp, 34 predicted proteins | sample 616521 | NCBI WGS metagenome assembly JMBX01 (sample SAMN02727906, study PRJNA239997) | anaerobic digester metagenome | biome: anaerobic digester; isolation source: mesophilic anaerobic digester inoculated with municipal waste water sludge... | place: Germany: Bielefeld University, CeBiTec ...
ATCAACATGATTACGAACAATTTTACCAAGCCGCGGAAAATAAAACGGGCGGCAATCTGGTCTATCGGGCCCTGCTGGACAGCGACCTGAAAATCTATGAAAACTTAAAGCTCAATACCTATGATTTCACCACGGATACCGGTATTAGAACTTATGTGCAGGATCTGGCAAACGAACTACATCTAGTGGGCGAATCACGGCTGGGCATGGAAGACGACACTCTGCCAATGGTGATGCCCATTTTGGGAATTGGCGACTACAGCGCCTTTGTTGCCGGCGACATAATTTTTAGTGAAGATACAAGCTGGAGTCAACCCGTCCTGTCCGAACTGGATGGTTGGCGCGGCCTGCCCGAACTTGGTACCGCGGCCTGGTATAAACGATTCATGGATATTTGTGAGCACCTGTTGGAAAGCACCTCTTCCAGCAACATCCCATTCATGCGAGGATTCTTCTCACCCCCCCTTGATTTAGCCCACGCCCTGCGCGGAAATGACATCTATTACGATTTTTTTTGACGATCCGCCCAAAGTTCACGATCTTTTGGCTTACTGCGCTGATGCCACAATTACCTTTGCAGAAGATTTATACGGGGTCGCCAGAAAATATTTGGGGCAAAGCGCCATAGGCATGTGGTTTTTGGATGGGAACATTAACATGTCGGAGGACACCGCCTGCATGATTTCACCCGAACTGTACCGCACGTTTGCAGCCCCCCCACACACCCAAAAGGTGATAGATCACTTCGGCAGGGGCTTACTGCACTGCCATTCCAGGGCCTTATATTTGGTGCCCGAAATTTCCGCACTCAACAATGCGGTCAATATTTGGGTAGCCACAGATCCCAACGAGACACGCCCCCCCATCGATGTTTTAGAAACTTTGATTCCGCAAGCGGATGGTGTGGGCTTGTCTTTGGATATTGAATCAAACAGGACATAACAAAGCATATTGAAATAGCCAAAACCGGAAACATTGCCTTTTGTTCCCCCCCCGTTGAAAGTGTTGACGAAGGCAATGAGATCACCCGTTTTGTGCGCAAACACTCCTTGTCATAAAATCGGTGGGAGGCTAAACAGGGAAATGAATAGCTATGAACGTTATCAAGCAGTAATCAATAGCAAGGAATGCGACCACCTGGCAAGAGTCCCAATTTTGATGGCGTTCGCCGCGCACTATATAGGTGCAACGTACGGCGAGTTCGCTTCGGACTATAAGGTACTGACTGAGGCGAACCGGCGATGTGTCCAAGATTTTGGCTACGACCAGGTCAGCGTCATATCTGATCCCTACCGGGAAACGGCAGGTTTTGGAGGAGAACTACAGTTTATTCCGGACGGGGTCCCCCCCGCTTGCTAAAAGAACCCTTGGCTCACACCAAGGACCTACGCACCTTAAAGGCCCCCCCAATCCCCCCCATGTAGCCGAACGCATGCGGGATCGGATTATGGCGGTCAAAGAACTAACAAGGCTTTTTCATCGGCGCTATTCCATTTTAGGTTGGGTTGAAGGTCCCGCTGCGGAAGCAGCGAACCTGCGCGGTGTAACAAATTTTCTATTTGATTTAATGGATGATCGCGACTTTTGCCGTGGGCTTATGGAATGCTGCACAGATGTGGGCATCTCCTTTGCCCTGGCGCAGATCGAAGCGGGGGGGCCGATACTATCGGCATCGGTGATGCCATTGTCAGTCAAATTTCCCCTCTCTCTACAAACAGCTGATCTTCCCGCATCAAAACGCCTAATAGAGGCTATTCAGGGCGCGGGCGCCTTGGTGAGGCTCCATATTTGCGGCAATATCAGCAAACACCTGCCCGTGCTGAAAAATCTGCATGTGGATATTTTGGATCTCGATTGGCCCGTTGACCTAACCTACGCTCGGTCTGTGATGGGAGATACCGTTTTGGTAAGTAACTCTAATCCGGTTGCAGATATACAGCAGGGTACGATGGCACAAATCGAGGAGCAGATCGAGGCGATGTACGTCACAGCAGGAAACCCGTTTCTCATTGGGGGGCGGGCTGCGAAATACCCCTGGGTACGCCGGAAGAAAACCTAGAGGCACTGTGCGCACCGGTTTTGTATAGGCGGGACAATGAATGAACTTGAAAGTGATTGCCTGTGAAGTCTTTTTTTCGGGAGGTCTGCCGCGCTGCGGCCCGATCTCCTAACACTCTGGATTTGGAGTTCACCGCCAAAGACGCCCATAACGAAAGCGATCAACTGCGCCAACAAATCCAAAAACACATAGATGGCGCTAAAGATAAATACGATGCCATCCTATTATGCTATGGATTATGCGGTAGTGGGACGGTGGGCCTCCGTGCCCGGGCATCCCCGCTGGTAATACCTAGGGCTCATGATTGCTGCACTATTTTTCTCGGTTCCAGATTGAAGTATAAGCAATATTTCGCAGATAACCCCAGCAGACCGTACAGCTCCCTTGGCTATATGGAGCGGGGGGGCAGCGGTTATATAAACGACACTAACCTAAACAGGCTGCTTGGGCTGGACAAAACCTTTCAAGAATATGTTGATCTGTATGGCGCGGATAACGCGCGCTACATTAGAAAGCACCTGCAGGCGAAACTGGCTTTATCTTCCCACGCGGACAAAGTCGTTTACATTGAAATTCCGGAAAACAAACACTTGGGCCGCAGTGCCGTATTCGAGGCTCAAGCGGCCAAAGACGGAAAAGAGTTTATTAAGCTGCGCGGCAGTGGCAGGCTGGTTCAAAACCTCATAGACGGCAACTGGGATACCGCGGAATATTTATGCGTACCCCCCCCGGCATGCAATTGAGGCGTTTATGATTGGAACGAAATCTGCCGCGCAGTCAAAGCGGAAGGAAGTCTCGAAAACCAATGAAGGTCACCGTTTTACAAGACAATGTGACACACGAAATAAAGGCAAGGCCAAACGAGAATGTTTACCAAGCCTTAGCGCGCCACAGCCTACCTTTGGAATCATACTGCGGCGGTGGCGGAATTTGCGGAAAATGTAAAGTGAGGCTGAAAAGCGGCTTAGTCCCCTACAGCGAAGGCGAAATCTCCCTTTTAACTGAAGAAGAACTGACGGCAGGAATTCACTTAGCCTGCCACCTGCTTCCGGAAGAAGGCATGGTTGTAGAACTGCTAGCAGCCGGCGAACTATCGGTTGTAACCGCCGGATTGCAACGGAGTACCGCCGGCAGCCCCTGGTAAAAGGATAACCATCTCCCTGCCGGTACCCGATCTTGACGACCAAAGGGGGGGACTTGCCACGCGCATCTGCGAGCAAACCGGGCTGAAGACCATATCACCTGCTTGCTTACCTGAACTGGCCGAACTGCAGCCCGGATCAGAAGCAACCCTTACAGTAGCAGAGGACACTGTGATACAAATAGTTCCGGGCAGGCGGTCCCACAATTATGGAATTGCCTTTGATATTGGCACTACCACAATTGCCGCTTACCTCCTTGATCTACGAACGGGAGAGGAAAAAGCGGTAGCTGCCGGTGCCAACCCCCCCAACGCCAATACGGAGCAGATATACTTACCCGCATCAATTACAGCCACACAACCCCGGGGGGGGCACGGCCGAATTGCAACGGTTTTTGGTTCAAGGCCTCAACGCGTTAATCGAAAAGCTCACACTACAGGCGGGCTGTACCAAGGAGGATATTACCCTTGTGGTTGCCGCAGCTAACACGGTAATGCTGCATACTTTAATGGGCGTCTCGGCGCTCAGTATTGCTAACGCACCCTTCACACCCGTTTTCTAGAACAAATACGACTCAATGCGCACGAATTGGGCCTCCATATCTCGCCCCCCCACGGACTGCTAATTTTGCTACCGGGCATTTCGGGCTATGTGGGTGCCGACATAGTTGCAGATCTACTGGTCTGCGACATTCACAAAGATCCGGACCGTCACGGCCTTCTAATCGATATCGGAACAAATGGCGAGATTGTCCTGGGCAATTCATTACAAACGGTGGCTTGTTCAACCGCGGCAGGGCCCGCCTTCGAAGGAGCCAATATTCAGCACGGCAAAGCGGGTTTGCCCGGGGGCCATTGCCTCTTTTCTCTCACCGATAAAAGTAGGTCCTATGATGTAATAGGGGGGGCGGGCCCACCAAACGGCATTTGCGGCTCCGGATTAATCGATATCACCGCACAGCTACTTAAACACGGCTTCATTACCAATACGGGCGCGTTCGCCCCGCAGACGAAGTTAAAGCCGTGGCAGCGGCAAATGATGACAACCTTCCGCAACCAACCCGCCTTTGTGGTGGTACCGGGCCGCGGTGAAGAGCAGATTCTTTTAAGCCAACGGGATATCCGGGAAGTTCAGCTCGCCAAAGCAGCCATTGCCGCGGGTATAAAAACATTGATGCAATACGCGGATATTACCTACGCCAAAATCGATCGTTTATTTCTGGCGGGTGGTTTTGGGAGTTTTATTGATGTTGAAAATGCCTGCAGATTGGGATTGCTGCCTGCTGAACTAAAGGCGAAAGTCGTTAAAATCGGCAACGGAGCAGGCCTCGGCGCCAAACAAGTGTTAGCAGACGGTGCAGAACTAAAGCGGGCGCAGAAGCTGCTCAAGAATATCAGCTATTTAGAACTTTCGGCGCATACGGCGTTTCAGTCACTTTTTGTGGACGAAATGTTTTTTTTCCTGAACCCGGGAAAAACGGAAACAATTAAAATTTTATCGAGGGGGGGGCTTTATATGGCCATTATTCAAGAAATTAGCGCAGCCCTAAAACAGGGAAACGTAAACGGTGTACAGCAAGCTGTCAAACAGGCACTGGAGCAAAACAAGAAACCAAAGGAGATCCTTGATCAGGCCTGCTCGCCGCCATGGGGGGGAAATTGGCGTGAAGTTCAAGAACAATGAAGTCTTCGTGCCGGAAGTGTTAATCGCTGCCAGGGCCATGAACGCGGGCATGGAAATACTTAAACCGCGGCTTGTGGAAACGGGCGTAAAGCCCAGAGGAAATATAGTCCTGGGCACTGTAAAAGGGGGATTTACACGATATCGGCAAGAACCTGGTGCGCATGATGTTTGAAGGCGCGGGATTCGAAGTTGTGGATTTAGGCGTAGATGTACCGGCAGATCGATTCGTCTCGGCGATTAGAGAACACAAACCCGAAATCTTGGGCATGTCAGCCCTGCTCACCACAACCATGGGCGAAATGAAAACCGTTATTGAGGCGGTAGATGCGGCGGGATTAAGAAACCAAGTGAAGATTATGGTGGGCGGTGCCCCGCTTACTCCCAAATTTGCCCAAGATATTGGAGCGGATGCTTATTCTAAAGATGCGGCGGAGGCAGCATCCACCGCAAAGGAACTGGTGTCTTAAGAGCGATCCGAGGGAGGTTGAAATAATGAGACCAATAGAACGAGTGTCATTAACACTGCAGCATAAAGAGGCCGACCGGGTACCCGTCTACCCCCTGCTCTGCGGCGTAAGTCGCAAACTGGTTAATGCTTCTTACCCTGAATGGAGCCTCGATATGGATGTCTGCGGTGAGGCTTACGAAAGGGTCACGGAGCAATTTAACTTGGACATCATCTGTACCCTCATTGATCTTTCGGTGGAGGCAGCCGATTTTGGTCAAAAAAATCATCTACCCCGAAAACGAGGCCGCCCATCCGGATACAACAGACTACCTGCTAAAAAGTACCGCCGATCTAAAAAAAATTGGAACCCATTAATTTTAGCCGGGCAAAACGGATGAACGGGCATGTACAGTTATGCCGGCGGCTAGTACGAAATAAAGGTAAAGATGTACCGGTGGTAGCCTTCGTATTCGGTCCTTTGGGCGTGCTGAGCATGATGCGGGGGGGCAAGCAAATCTTTTCATGGATATTTTGATGATCCGGCCGCGGTAAAAGTGGCGTAGCTGCCGTGAACGAAACACTGTTGGAGTATGTGGATGCTCTAGCCGAAACGGGAGTCAACGCGATCATGCTCGATACCCTTTTTGCGTCCCAGTCAATTATGGGTAAGGAGATGTGGCTCGAATTCGAGGGTGTTTATGTGCAAAAACTCGCTAAACGCATTCGCAAACACGGAATGCAGACGATGGTGCATAATTGTGGGACGGGAATTTATTTCGATGCACAAATTGAAACTATGAAACCAACCGCGATTTCATTTCTGCACATTCCCGATGATTGCAGCTCCTATGCGGAAGTAAAGGAGAAATACGGCAACAAGGTTACGCTGATTGGCCATATTCCGCCCCCCCTGGCTTTTACACGCAACCGCAGAGGAAATAGAAGCCGAATGCCGCCGAGAAATTGATACCTTTAAAGAAGGTGGCGGCTTTATTCTGGCCACAGGGTGCGAATACCCCCCCGCTAACCTATCTTTTGACAAGGCAGAAGTGATCGTAAAAACAGCCATGGATTACGGAAGATACTAGGTTCGAAAACATTCCCCCCCTAAGCATCTGGATTTGATGCTTAGGGGGGGCACATTTTTTTCGGCGCTGAAGAAATAATTTTATCCTTGACCATTCTTTTTACACAGAACATCTTACCTAGAATTATCACCATTCGCTCTAAATGGTTAAGGTATTAAGCATAGGCAAGAATAGCTTCTGCGGTTACTTCGTCCGTGGCTAAAACATTGATCATTCGCGCTTTGATTGCCCCCCCACCATGGCCTCAACTTTTTGCGTACCTGTGGCGGCGCCAATCACCGTTTCCACATTTCTCAAGCCTTCTAGGCCAATTCCGATCAGGCGGTCATGATAATCGGACTCAATAATATTCCCTTCCAAGTCGTAATGGTATAAAAGCACTTCACCCACTGCACCCTTTGCCTTGAAATCTGCCAGTTCTTTTTGGAAATACAGCCTGTCTGATATAATGTGGATTCCTCGCCCATATAACCAATACCTACCACGGTCAGGGAAATATCATCCCAGCGTTTGAGCGTATCCTCAACGGAGCGTTCTTCAAGGATGGCCTTTTTAAGATCGATTGAATCCACAACAGCAGGTGCTGAAATATAAAACACCTCGCCATCGTAAAGTTCACCTAAACGGTGAATTAAGGAAAGGGGGATTTATGGAAGACTTTGCAGTAAGCCCGGCGATAGTGGAAACGAACTCCACATCCTGCCTAGGTTCTTTAATGGGCCGGATTGAATTAACAACAGCGCTCACCATCTTACCCCCCAAGCAACCCCCCCGACGTGAATCCCATCCACAATCTTTTGATCAAACACTTGGGCCGCTTTAGCTGCAACCTGCCGATGCACGAACGCCTCGTTAGAGGGCGCCATGACCACATGGGCCTCTTTCAATCCGAACTTCCGTATTAGTTCGTGTTCCAACTGAACACACTTGACGAGGGGGGGATCCTCAATCGTGAACTGCATAATACCTAAATCAAGGCACTTTTGCAGAACCCGTTGGACTTTAACTCGCGATAGGCCGAGCTCTTCCGCGAAAGATAATAAATTACTAAGGCCAACATGGATCCAAGTGAGGCTCTAACCCACTAGGATTCTTAAAAAAAGATCACCATAAGCCCTCAAGCCCATTTCTTTTCGAATATTGAAAAGCCTTTGGGCCTGTTCTTGAGTAAGGGCATTGACATTGCCTAACAGCCTCGCCGTTAAGGTGATTTTAGCAACCTGCTCCAAGCTTTCCATGCGGAAATAAGCCTGGAGAACATTTTCACCGACCGATAGGGCACCGTGGTTCGCCAATAACAAAACATCGCTGCCCATTATTTCAGTCTTTACCGCCGCAGGAACTTCCTCCGTGCCGGGCGTGGCATAGGCCACAAGAGCAACCCTTCCCAGGCCGATTACCGCTTCGGGTAAGGCGGGCTCATCGAAGCCCTCCCCCCCGCTTCGCTAACTCTAAATTATTTGATTTATTCAAACCCCCCCAAGCTTATATTTTTTTATCTCACCGGCCTGTGCACCTTGCCAAGCGAAAAGCAAGCCTAACCCCCCCTTTCCCGGTGCGGACTCTCGCTCGATTATGGCCGCAACGGGAAAAAGCCGGGGGTTAGGTAATTGGAAGTGCATGGTATTACTCTTCCATAGCCTTCTTTAAACTTGCTTCATACGGCGCCCGATGTACCCCTTTTCCGTAATGATGGCATCGATGTACTTAGCGTCTGTGACGTCAAAGGCCGGGTTAGCCACCATCCCCCGACGAAAGGGCTATCATAAGGCAGGTTGTTGTCTTCGGGCAGCCGGTGTGATATTCTGTTCTTGTATTTTAATGAGGGTGGGCAAAAACATGCAGAGTATTTTAACGCAAGGATTGTGGCAGCGCTTTAAAGCTAAATTTATCGGGGGGGATCGTAATTTTTATAAGATGACCCTGCTTCTAATCGTTCCCGTTATTGTCCAAAACACAGTAACTAACTTGGTTAATCTTTTGGATAACGTTATGGTCGGCAACCTAGGCACAACCCACATGTCCGGTGTTGCGGTTGCCAACCATTTAGTGTTTGTTTTTAACTTAAGTATTTTTGGGGCTCTTTCCGGCGCGGGTATCTACGGGGCACAATATGCCGGTGCTAAAGACTGTAAGAGTTTAGAGAAACGATACGTATGAGGTTGGTTGTCTCGCTGGGGATTACTGCGGCAGCTACATTTATTCTTAACAAGTGGTGCACACCATTGCTATCCCTGTATCTGGCGGGCGAAGGGAACCCGGCAGATAGTGTAGCCATGCTTGATTATGGCCGCCAATATCTGCGGATTATGCTGTGGGGGTTCTTGCCTTTTGCCTTGTCCAGTGTTACGGCAGTGCCCTGCGGGAAACGGGGGAAACGAAACTGCCTATGAAAGCAAGTGTTATTGCAGTAGTTGTGAACTTGGTGTTCAATTACATCTTAATTTTTGGCAAGCTGGGGTTCCCCCCCGCCCTAGGCGTAAAGGGGGGCCGCACTGGCCACGGTGATCAGCCGCTTCGCTGAATTAGCGGTGGTTGCCTTTGTCGCCCATTCCAATCCCGTTGCCTTTCCCTTTTTACTGGGCTTTACCGCCCTTTTAAGATCGGAAAAACGCTAGCAAAAGACATTACGGTTAAGGGCGCCCCCCCTCTTTATTAATGAGTTTTTGTGGTCCGCCGGAATGATTACGATGACGCAACTATTATCAACCAGAGGGCTTGCCGTTGTGGGAGGCTGAATATCGCCACCACTTTTACCAATCTGTTCGGTGTTTTCTTCTTCTCGATAGGTACCGCGGTCGCCATCGTAACCGGGCAAGAGTTGGGTGCGGGCAACGTCCGGTCCGCAAGGGATCAAGTCTGGAAACTTCTTCTATTTTCGGTAGGTATCTCCGCGGCGCTGGGTATTTATTGTCCATTAGCGCCGGGGGAATCACGCAGATCTACAACACGGATCCCGAAGTCCGCCGCCTGGCGGCCTCTTTCATGCGCGCCAGTGCCATTTATATGCCCTTCCAAGCCATGGCGAATTGCTGTTATTTCGCCATTCGCTCCGGAGGAAGAACGCTACTGACAATGGTGTTCGACAGTATTTATATTTGGGTGGTCTGTATACCTTATACCTATGCCCTCGTTACCTTTACCCATTTGGGAATTGAAACTGTTTACCCCCCCTCAGCCAAATGATCCATGTTCTAAAAGCCCTTTTAAGCCTTATGGCAGTAAGTACGGGATTTTGGGCGAGGAATCTTACCAGCAAAGAGCCTGACAGCAAGCCTTTGGCCTCGCCCGGCTGATTCTCGGTTATAGTAGTGAAGCCGCTTCGCGGTCCAGGTAAAGGGTGGCCCGAAAGTGCCTTTTCAAAAGTAACCATAAACGATGGAAATTGCGAACTTAAGTTGACACTAACTAATGCGATTCGTGTTCCTCGGTCCGCAACTTTGCTCATCATGCCTTCTTCGGATTCCACCCAGCGATGGAAAGGCTTGCGCTTGGCTAACGGTTGGCAACTGCCAGACTATGAAATTGAACATTCACCACTAAGTTACGGGCCATACGTGGCGCACAACAAATGGGGGGGCCCCTAGAGGTTAGCTCGGGGGGGCCCTTACTTATTCCACATATTAAGTTGTTGACTTCCGCGAATTCTACATTTTACCTGGGCCTGTATTGCCCCCCCTTCGGGCAATTTACCAAACATAGTCCACAATGCCCACCGGTAGTCTGCGTCACAATTCTTCTGGAAAACTGTTGGGGAGATCTAGCATCAACCTGTTGCCGGGCTTTACGAACATCGTCCCAACTTAAATCTTCGGGCATCTTCATCTCAACTGTGCCAAATGTTTCTGTGGCCATTCCATCGTGGAACCAAGAACATTTTTGTTTCACAAGTTTAGCCACTGTCACTTTCTGACCGGCTAGCTCGTAGGTGATGCTTTCTTCCCGGGAAATCGCATTTGCCGGACAGACTTTGGCACAAATATGGTTGCAATCCGTGCATACATCTTCTTTCAGCATTCGGTCCGGCTGTAAATCTGCAGTAGTCAATATGGTAACTAATCTCTGGCCTGTTCCAAACTCAGGAGTAAGAAGCAAGTTATTCCATCCAAACGTTCCCAAACCCGCTACTACGGCGGCGTGGCGGTGCGATATAGAAGCACCTTTTCCACTTTTCAATGAAGAGATGGCAGCCTCGGCCACTGGGAGGCTATCCTGCTGTGTTTCGCAAAAGCGGGGGGGAAGGGCAGGGCTAGGTGACCTTTATCCTCTAAAGCCTCGCAGTTTCCCACGCTAATTTATTTAATTTTACCGAACTCAACCAACCGTAACCAAAAAGCTGATAAGGATAATTCTCTATCAGTCTTCTCTGCGGAATCTGTACCGCTTTTAAAATCCGTACCGCTATCACGATTACCGATTTAACGCCCGGCAATAGCATTTCGGGATGCAATCGTTCCGGAGCCCCGACGAACCGATCTACCGAAGCGATACCCACTAAATCTGCCCCATCCGGAGCAAATTTTGCTTTATATCTTCAGTTAAGGCCAATCTCGGTCACCTTTTCAATATATTTCCGCATATCCCTATATGGGCACCCCACGCGCAAATACCGATGTTCTGTTTCCTATTCAGCGAGGCGTAAAGTAGCCGTCTCAACACCTTCACGCCTGATTCGTTTTCCGATCTCCACCATGTCAGCGTTCTCGTTAATTAAAGCAAAACGGTCACATCGGTGTCTACATCAACGCCCCCCCGCCTGGGGGGGATTGATCTGCCGTAAAAAATGCAGAAGGATTTAGATGGCGGAACCATGGCTAAGACGCCCCCCCGTCTTCGAAAAAAACGTTGGGGGGGTTTCCAACGGAAGATCATTTTCAGTTGGGATTCCCTTGTGAAACACCTCTTCCCCCAGCCCACATAGCATGGATCAACTCCACGGTTAAAGGAAGACTATTTATGATTTCCTTACACGTGACAGGCGCCTTGTCCTCTAAGAAATCCGCCGTTACAACTCCACCTTTTTCAAACTCCATTACAAGCTTTTTTTGCCAAGATGGTCCCTCCATGTTCATTATTTTTGACTGGGGGGCCCATTGCAAGCCCCCCCAGTCTGCAAACCTTATTTGTTGTACACCTGCTTATACCATTCGGTAGCACGATCAGTTACGATTTGCCCGCCGGTGCTATACCAGCGTTGTACATAATCGTCCCAAGCACTTACTGGTAGTTCACCTACGATGATTTTTGAAGCTATTTGTCTAAACAGTGTTGCATTTTCTGGACGATGATCCGAATGACCGTCGTATACCGAATCGGGCATTCCGTCATTATCAAGCCCTCTGACATCTTGCATAGCCGCCTCTATAATGGGTACTTTTAAATCACCTAATGGAGTGTGTTTTACTATATCGGAATCGAACGTATAGTTCACGGCGGCATACTTGTAAAACGGCGTTGTGTGATTGATGATTTCAAAGCCGCCATCGTCCGTGCTGACCCAATCTTTACCGGGTAGCCCAAGCTTGTAGTACTTCGCCTGTTCGTCCGCTATAGACCAATCCAACCACTGGATAATCTTGGCGGGTTCCTTCGCCTGGTTCGTAATGACAAGATTTGATTGTATGAGCCGTGGCAGATAGTTCTGCTGTTTTGGCACACCCGGAACGGACGGCAACGGCATGTACGCCCATTCACCCTCCGGAACATTTTCCAAGAATCCTGAAAATAAATCAATTTCACAGGCCAGGTGGAAATAGTGGCCAACCCTATTATCATTAATTTTGGCTTCCCAGTTTGCTTTAGGTTGAATAGGCATTACTGGATCCATTAATCCTTCTTCCACGAGCATTCTAATGAAAGTTATTGCTTCTTTCATCTGATCCGAAACCTGGTGCGAAACCATGCGCTCTTGCATAGGATCCCAAGACCACATGGGGGGGTGCCCTTCATACATAGCGACTCCATGCATGACGAAAAGATCGTCACACCAACGCAGGCCTTCGCGTCCGGACACCGGGATTTCATCGTTCGGATCGCCATTACCGTTCGCATCCAAGTTTTTGAATGCCCTTAATACTTCCACATATTCATCGCGTGTCCGGGGGGGAATGTCCATACCAACACGGTCAAGCCAGTCTTTGCGAATAAATCCCGCACGGACGCGCTCGATAGAGGACAGGTAAGGAATGTAGTAAATTTTCCCATCCGCCCCGGCCGCACGTACTAAATCCCATTCACTCTCACTAATCCCCCCTTAAGGATATTCGGCCCATACTCCTCAAGAAGATCATCTAGCGGAATTGCTAGCCCACTATCTATCAGTTCCTTGTTCATTTCCCACGACCAGGGGGGGCGAATGGCGTCAGGGACATCACCAGAAGCCAACATAAGACGAAGTCCCTGGATATAACCTGTCGAGCCGTTCCATTCCCAAGAATATGTCAAGGGCGCTGCCCCGACTTGTTCAGCGACATACCGCCAATACGGATCATCAGGCTGATCTCGGATATCAATGCGCCCTTGCGAGAGATCCCACGGACCCCCCAAGCCAAGGTAAACTTATAGACGCTTTCCTGAGCCGCCGCTGTGCCTGTCAGGAATAACGCACTAACCAGCACTAGGATTAAAGCAACAATCCTATTCTTCAACATAATTTACCTCCCCCCCTTTTTCATTTCATAATTCATAGTGACCATGCACGGAGTTTGACGTATTCCCCCCCTTTCGCAAGAATGTTTTTTTAGCCTTTGATCGAGCCCAATTGAGCACCTTTCATAAAATGTTTTTGTAAAAACGGATAAACTGCTACGATGGGTATTGTCGTCATAATTACTAGCGCGCTTTTGATGGATTCCGATTCAGCAAACGGATCGCGCTGAATTGAAGCTGTGCGGGCTATATCTCCACCCCCCCTGCATAATACCTCTGACATACATCTGCAGGGGCTGTAAATCGGCGCTACGGATAAATAACATTGGATGCATAAACATATTCCAATACAGTGCTGCCGTAAATATCGTTATGGTAGCTAATACAGGTTTTGACAAAGGTAATGCAAATTGCCAAAACAGGCGAAAGTCCCCCCCGCGCCATCAATACGGGCAGCCTCCAATAAACCTTCCTCGAGACCTTGATAAAAGCTGATCATCATCAATAGATAGTAAGGATAAACGGTGTGGGTAAGAATTAGGGCACCGTAATTGTCCATCAAACCATAAGATCTTATTGCTAAAAATACGGGATCATAGGAGGGAAAAATACCATGCTAAAAACAACCACTAGCCTAATTGCCCGACCAATCTTAAATTCTTTTATACTTCGGGATAATGGGTACGCCATCATGGCCGTCATAAACACTGTCCAGATGGTTCCCACGACAGTGATAATAACAGAATTGGCAAAGGACCGCCACAGTTGCTTGAACTTGGCGAAATACAAATAGTTCCCCCCAGGTAAATCTTTTTGGCCACAGTGATACTCTGCCAGCAGCAACTTCCGTTGGATAACTGAAGGATTTTGCTAGTTCGTGTATAAAGGGAAAGAGCATAATGCACCCTATCAAAACGAGAGTAAAGTAAACAAGCACTGTACCGAATTTAGACTTATTGACTGCCTTGTTTTTTTTGCCAAATTAGAACAGCCCTTTCCCAGTTAGTTTTTTTTGCTATGTGGTTCCCACCCAGTAGCATTGCAAAGCTAACGCTCGATTTAAAAAAAGCCTATTGCAGTTGCTAAAGAGTATTTGCCTTCCAGTAAACCTACACGATAAATGTAGGTGTCAAAAATATCACCTTTGCTCCACACTAACGGATTCAACAATGTATAAACGTGATCAAAACCTATTTCCAAAAATCGCCCGATATTAAGTAATAGTAACACTGTAATTGTTGGAGCCAGCCCGGGAAGGGTAATATATATCATTTGCTTCCATCTTCCGGCCCCCGTCAATGGAAGCGGCCTCATATAATTGAGGATCAATACCCGCTAACGCAGCCAGATAGATAATCGACTGATAGCCAGATTCTTTCCAAATACTAGAGAGAATAACAATTGGTTGAAACCATGCTTCCTTAGCCATAAAAAAAAGATAGGCTTTGTGCCAAAAACGTTCTTAAGAAAAATATTGATAATTCCTGATGTGGGTTCCAAAATATTAATTACAATTTGGCTAACGATGACCCAACTCAAAAATGGGGGGGTACATATAGGATGGTCTGCATCGATCGTTTAAAAAAACCTATGACCCACTTCATTTAATAAGAGAGCTAGGATTATCGGCACAGGGAATCCGAAAGCAATTTTGCCTAGTCCTATGAATAAACTATTGGCGAAAATCTCGGAAAATTGATAATAGCTAACCATTTCGCGAAAGTGTTTCCATCCAACCCATGGGGGGGAATTCCAGATTCCGGGTCGAAAAATGGAATAGTCTTTCCAAGCAATAACACTTCCAACAATAGGGGGGGCAATACGAATGAAAATGAAAAATATAATTCCCGGGAGAACCATTAAGTAGAGCACCGGATGCTTTCATGTTCTTTAAAGGCCATCAGAATCAGGATTTGACCACGCCCATACCCCTGGTTTTCTCTAAATATAGCTCGTACGTCGTTCATCAGCACACCCCCCCTAGTGTTATTCTTCGCTTAATACATTTTAATTATAAGGCAACAGCCCCCCGCCCCCCGTCTCCTCCTTCTGATCACATTCTTAACAAAAGTTGTCACTAAAAATATGATCCCTGTCATGTCCTGCATGACGGGGATCATATTACGATTTGCCCGGCTAGCCTTTTTATCCTGTCAAATTCCGTGTCGGATAGCCCATAGAACGGCCTCTACCCGACTGTGGACACCAATTAACTCATAGATTCTGCTCACATAATTTCGCACTGTGCCCTCCGCCATATGCAATTTTTCCGCTATTTCACGATTATCAAATCCTTCCGCGACAAGCGCTAGAACCTCCTTTTCCCTTAACGAAAGAATCTCTTTTCCCAACCCATCCTCTGCCGAATCTCTAATTCTCTTCTTACCGGTGTTAGAGTCTAGCTTATCTACCAAAGCATTGGCAACTTCTTTCGTCATTAATACCCCCACCTTGATAAACGGTATAAATGGCGTTTTCCAATTCACTCCATCCAATGTCCTTTAAGATATACCCGTTGGCACCAGCTTCATGGCATCTACTACAAGGCTTTGCTCGTCGTAACTTGTTAATATCAACACCTTGATATCCGGGTATCGTTCTTTGATTGCCCTAGTAATTTCCGCGCCTGACTGCCCCGGGAGGTGAAGATCCATCAAAATCAAATCGGGGTCTAACTTACCGACCTTGTCTAGCGCTTCTTCCCCCCCAGTGTAAGCCGTACCAACGACCTCCATATTATTAGTCCTAAGTTCAATCAACGTCTTAAAGCCGTCTACAACCACAGTATGATCGTCTACAATCATTAGCCTGAGTTTAACTATTTCCTCACCCCCCCGCCCTGCATTGGAAAGACAATTAGAATATCGAATCCTTTCCCCAGATTCACTATACCATTCCATATAACCATTAATTTCATTGACCCGTTCCCTGATGCCAGTCAAACCGAAACCTTCTCTAACAACCTTCGTGCCGTGACCATTATCCGAAACACGCGCGCGAAACATGCTGTCCCGCTCCCAGACTGCCACACCAATCAGGCTAGCCTCGCCGTGCCGATAGGCATTGGTAATACCTTCTTGGATAAAACGATAGACAATTGCATTGGTTACATCGTCCACATCATTAAATTCTTCCGGAATGTCAATTTCAAATTTCACGCCGGTACAATTAGTGAAACTTCGCATAAATGAATCCACAAATCACGGCCGTGTAGGATTTCGTGCCCGGGTTCACGCAGACCAAAAACGACTGACCGCGTTTCCCTTAACGCCATCTGTACCATTGTATGTAGATGGGCTATTTCCTCGCTGGCTTTAGCAGGATCCTTTCGGATAAGATACTCAACCGTCTGTAGCTTGACCGAAACCCCGGTGAGAACATGCCCAAGAGAATCATGAATTTCTCTAGCAACTCTATTTCGCTCATCAGCCACGGCGGCTGCCTTATATTGAATCGCTTGATTCTGTAGCCGAACATTGGCCTGGGCCAACTGGCCAACATCGCGGCGATTTTTGCTTAATTCAACCCTAGTAGCCACTAACTCCCCCCCACCCATCTCTCTTACTAGCCAGTTGGCCACTGATAGTAGTACAAAAACTAGCATAATATGGCTCATAATTGGAGGTAGAGCGAATACAGCGTCCAAAAGCACGATGGCAACTACAAGAAGGCCTCCATAGGCGAACCCTTTTTTTTACATCCAATCTAATATAGGCAATTCCAGTTGTACACGCCAGTATCCATAAAGAATAACCTTGATGCTCCTTTAATAACCAAAACAGAATGATAGACCCCCCCGTCCAAAGACCGATAGCAGCGAAATCGTGTAGTAACTGGGCGATTCTTTTATCTAAATCGATCTCGCTAAGCATAACGATAGCGGCGAGCCATGTACCAAAAGAATAATGGGTACCTTTTCGGGCACCCATGGCACCCCCCCACCTAAAGCCAGAAATATTACCAAAAACACTATTGTAGTAAAAACAAAAGGACCCCAGCGAAAGGCCATGTCGTAATATTTCATCATTTTATCGCCTCCAGTGCCGCGATCAATCGGTCCAACATATGCACATGGCTTTACTTGTCCTGACGAGTCATTTACTTCTATTGTACGGTTACGTAACCTTTCAGTCAAACACTTAATTCTTCATCAGACCCAATCAACTCCTGCATTCGTAAACGTTCCACGCCTAAATGCTGTAAGACACCGCCTTTTGATTACAATAGGTCCGTTTTAGTCCGTTTTAGTACGCTTGCGTCCGAGCAACATAGGTCCCTAGTGGCCGAAACCAGATAGTTATAATTACAGTTACAAATTAACAACGAAAAAAAACCAACTATAAGGATGTTTATCCTTCGGGGGGGTACGGAAAAAGATTTGTATTTGCGATGTTGCAACCTAAAGTGGAAAAATAAGGGTGGATTTAGGTGAAACTGTGTGTCCGCCGCAATGGCCCATATTTCCTGGCCCGATCCGATGAGGCAAAACGCAGCAAGTCCTTGTCGGCGGGGGGGCATTACGGACCACATTAGTTCGTCTCGTTTCAAAAAGACGGGAAAACCGACGCTGCCGGCTAACATCCTATTATTCAGCAGCGCTTACTTCTAAATATAGTCGCCTGGTCACGGTCTTAATTTTGCCCACAAGCAAAACCCCCCGCAACAAATTCGCGGAACTATTTGGGAAGTAAACGAGTTGGGGGGGTAACCCTCGGAAGAAGAATAATTACCGCATTTAAAGGATTTCACACGCAAAAAAAAGACCCAAACCAGTGCGATTTAAGGCTAACCGAGTGTATTTAAATTTTTCACGAAATCGGGACCTAGCTTGATATTCGCAAAGCCGCTTGTCCAACCCCCTACCTTTGATTACCTACATTTCTCTTGGGGGGGAACTCACACTAAAAACGGTTCTAGCAGCAAGCAAGCATATGAAGTGTACATTAGCAAAGGCATAAAGCCTGTTAAAAATACAAGGGCGGGGGGCCCATAACAACAATATGGAAAATCAGACCACGGCAACCCAAACTTGCCAATGGGAAAGAGTACGTAATCACGGAATGACCGCTTCCACAAACATCCTTCCTGCCCTTAAAGCTTGTATCTTCTAGTGGTAGATTTACAAAGGCTTCCGCCCGCTTTAACTATTGTCAGTTTAGCTTATTGCTTTGTTCGCCTTCGATCGCCGGTGGGGGCCAATTGGCATCAATTTTCAATTTATGCTTCTAGCCTGCGGACGATGGCCCGCCATATAAGGAACATAAAAGACCTTAAGCACCACTGCAAGCCACAAAGGGGGGGTGAACACCATCGGGCCGAAATAAAGGACTCCCTGCCTAACCTCGAAATCAATTCAAATCACGGGCATATCCGCCTTGGTAGACAGCAGGTGAGTGGCAATGCACCAACTATTGGCGTTATTGACAGGAAGTATTTTATCAATCATGATCCTAATTAACGGAAACCTTACCGTTTATTACGGCGTTTACTTTGCTGCGGTCATTATTCATGTGGTCGGCTCGGGTTTCGCATTTATATTGCGCACGCTACAAAAAGAAAGAAAACCTCTTTTCACTCATGGGCCGAAATGGATCTATCTGGGTGGTGCCATCGGCGTATTTACAACTGTATTTAATAATTTTGCGTACGGGCACATCAGCCTGACCAGTATTGTTGCCTTAGGCCTGCTGGGGGGGCAAAGCGTTACTTCTCTCATCATTGACACCTTCGGCTTATTTGGAATGAAAAGCAATTGCTTGACAAACGTTCGATCCCCCCCGGATTAATAATATCGGTTTCGGGAATTTTGTTTATGCTGGACCGCAGTGTTTCTTACGCTTTCCTAGCAGTCCTGCTCTCATTGGGCTCCGGCATTACGGTAGTCCTCTCGAGAACCGCGAATGCCCGCCTGGCCGAAAAAAACCGGGGGGGCATTACAAGGTTCGCTGATCAACCATCTAGTTGGCTTGCCCTGCACCATTATTATCGCCCTGCGGGCGGGCGAACTAACACCGAATTTGTCCGGTGTAGCCACACGGCCGTGGATTTATCTTGGCGGTGTGTTAGGTGTAGTCATCGTACTGCTCAATAACCTCACGGTACCAAAAGTGACCGCCTTTCGCCTCACACTATTAACTTTTGTGGGCCAAGTATTCACCGGGGGGGTTTTTTTTCGACCTACTACTTGGTGCGGATATTTCAAGCGTTTCCTTCCTGGGCGGCGTCATCATTGTCGCGGGGGCTCGCTGTAAATCTAGTGGTTGAAAGAAGAACCGGGTAAAACCAATCTGTTTTGTGCTTACAACGGCCCACCACCTGTGATCTAAAACGGTAGATTGGGTTTCATTCCAAAGTATGAGCGGGTTTGTCCGCAAGTTCACCCCCCTTTGGATGATGATACCCCCCCTCCTTAAATCTCTAGACTTAAACACAGAACAAGATTATGAGGAGGGCTTTAATGAAACCTATCTGCAGACGTAGCTGTTTTTGATTTGCCTTTCGATTGCATTGATCCTAACCGGTTGTTTAGGCGGTGGCGGCCGCACGACGACCTATTTTCTAAGATTGACAATTCTCAATGACCTAAGCGGCTCGCCTATACCCGGTGCAACTATACAGCTGGCGGGCAAGAGTCTGACAACAAAGTCTAGTGATGCCAACGGCAGGGTTGCTTTTTCCGGCCTGTCCGGAACAGTGGAAATTACGGTGGAACACACGGGATTCAAGCGGCATAACGAAACATTCAAGTTAACTGGAGACAAAACAGCAGTAGTGCGGCTCCAACTGTCTGACAGCGCAGCAGCCGTTAGCGATGCGGGCTCTTTGCTCGCTGCCATCGCGGATGAAAAGTAGACGCCATCTTTGTCCAAGAAGATATCGCAACGGACGAGGTGGTCATTGCGCGTCCTCTCAACATTGACCTGGGCAAAAACACTTTTACCGGAGATTTGGGATTTGACTTTACCGACCCGGGCGAGTTTCAGATTGACGGCTCAGGTAAAATCACGGGGGGGGATTTGCGAATCAATACCCCCCCGGTGGCTACAATCTCCAATACGCTAGAAGTGGGCGGCATGATTTGCGTGCAGGCTCTAGGTAACGAAACCTGGCATGAATACTATGGCCTGAACCGATTTGCGGTGGATGCGCAAAACAGCAGAATTCTCTTTTATGAAGGTGCAAAATCCATCCGTTTTACTGATCAGGGCCGGGACAACGAGCTAGACATTAAAGCGGCACGGTCAGAAAACTCGTTGCTGATTCAAGCGTTACTGTTACGGGCGCGGATAAAATTCTCTTGGCAGAAATCAACGCTGAAGGCGTGGTTTTCGACTATGCCCCCCCGGCAAATCACCGGTTCTGCTCAGCCTACCATTTTGTATCCAAACGACCCAACCCAACCGAAAGAATTTGCCAACCCCCCCAGATTTGTCACGCTAACAGGAGACAACAGGTATTACAATTTTGACCGAGAGGAACACGTGTCTGATGGTGAACAAGCGGATATAAAACTTTGGTCCATCCATACCCAAGACTACATTTGTTATCTTGAGGACTTTAAAGGGATATGGTTCAGGGATGACCGGAACATAGGCGCTGATCATCTCGCTGACGATACGTACTATCATTTTAGAACGGTAAACGAAACTGACTGGGAGATCCGCGATCCGATTGAATATGGCTCTGTCCGCGTTTACGATACAATCCTGCTAAAAACAAGGGCAGGCCGCCTGGTCAAGCTCTTTGTCATCGACGTCCGAGGCCATTTTAATCACGCTGGTAGGCCGGCGGTGGACTTTGTCTATATGTTTTGGACGAAGAGGACAATGAACCGCCAGTGCTCGAAAGCATCACTTTGCGAGTAAACGAGGAAGAAGTGCTCACTAAAAAAAATTAGTGATGTAATAGAATTCACGATTCCAACAACCGCAAGCACGTTTGAGATTGTTTTAAATCTAAACGAGACTGTCTATTGCAACCGGGGTCTAGTGCAAAAGGGATCTCCCCCCCGGGCCGCAACTACCCCCCCTTGTTCGTATCGGCCTATCCAGAGTACTATAATCGACCGGCGCTCTCCACCCAAATGATTAGCTTTCCCATGCAGTTTTATGAGTATCAGCCCGATCAACAGATTGTCCTTCCGGGCGATGATGATTTCTGGCAAAACCATGCAGAAGAGACAAGTTTTGGAGATCTAGGATATGTTTTCTGCGATGTGATGGGAAACAGATTAACGGAATTGCCCTTTGAAAAAAATAATCTTACAACGTGAACAGTAAGGATGGTGCAAACATGAAAAGATATGAGAGATCTTCGTCCCTATTGACAATTATGCTGATCACTGCCCTTCTAGGCGGCTGCCTCGGTGGCGGCTCCCGGCCGGCGGCAACATTCAAACTGACGTTCATAGTGCTGAACGATGCGACGAAAATGCCGGTGGAAGGTGCAGTGGTCACAGTTATTGGCGAAAGCATGGCCACCAAAGAAGCGGACTCTCAAGGACGGGTCAGCTTTTCGGGACTGAAAGGCACAATTGAACTGATCGTTTGCGCAACCGGTTTCGCAAATAAAACACAGACAGTGGCAATGGATAAAGAACGCAGCTTAACAGTACACCTCACAACTGATGAAACGGCCGCTGTGATCCACAGTACGGATGACCTTAATAAAGCGCTTGCTAATAACGGGGGTATCCAGCATCCATTTGGCGGATGATTTACTGCTCACCGAAACGTTGGCAATTGACCGCCCCCCCGTTAATTTGAATTTGAACGGCAAAAAGCTTACGGGCGATGTATCTTTTACGTTCGATGATGCAGGCACATTCGAACTATCAGGCTCCGGGAGAATTGAGGGGGGGGACCTGACTGTAAATGCACCCAATGCCAGTGTCACAAACTATCTGCACGTAGATGGAATCGTAGTGATACAATCGGTTGCCGATAAAACCTGGCATGAACACCACTTCGCCAATCATCTGCTTCTTGAAGGCTCCGGTATTCACCTCAATGTATTTAACGGCGCAGAGAAAATTGAAATCTCGCAGGGTGTCTTAGAAACCACAATAAGTATTCAAGCAGGAACGGTTGTTGAGTTTATTGCCAACTCCGGTGTAAGCGTCACGGGGGGGGCAGATCGAATTGCCCGCGCCATAGTAAATGCACCGGGTGTTACCTTTGATCTAAGCCCGCAAGACCTCGGAGGTTATGAGCATCCCGTCATTACTCAGCCTTTTGTACCGGGATCGGGTGGAACAATTGCGGAATTCACCCCCTTCCCCCCCCTCCCGACGGGCGCTTTTGGCGGTCTTTATGTGGAACGCACCCAACGCGCATCTAGCCTGGGCTCCGGCACCCACCCTGAAGTAGATCTGCATTTTCCACTGCCCAAAGTTTAGGCGGGGGATGGCTACATCCTGCAGTTTTTGGATCCGGAAGACTCTACCTGGAAACGCTATGGAGATGTGGGACAGTGCTCAGCCACAAGTGATAATTTCTCGGTATCGTTTTGGGAGCCAACTGTCTTTCGCCTGGAAATGGTGGGTGGCCCCCTTGCACGGCTGTACATCCAACGAAGTCGAAGCGCAGCCCTCACCCATAAATACCTATTTGCCAATTGGGGGGGCATGTCCGGAGACAAACCCTATGTGGGCACCACCTTCACAGGCCACGCCCTAGCGAAACGAATCGTAGGCGACAGCAATGTCGAAAACACCTTGTCCTACCAGTGGTACCGCGTCGATCCTGTTACATTCGCCCTAGAGGAGATCTTCGGGGGGGCTACATCTACTCAATATACTGTGCAAACTGAAGATGCGGGCTACCGCTTATTGTTGAGGGCAAGCGGCGATGGCCAGAATATAGGCGGATTTATGCAAATACTGCTGAAACTACCCGGCCTTGCACCAAATAAGGCCTTTATCAATGACGTAACCTCAACCGGCTTTATCCTTAACCTGCATAAAAATGTGCCTGCGGCCGGCTTAAAGATCATGTATAATTAAGTTCGCAATTTGAAAAAGGAAAAGCCATCGGGACTCCGAAATGGTAAGTCGTCAGACAAAACCGAGAAGGAGTTGTTACCGATGGCCTACCATAAGAATACCTTAAGTTTAGAAAAAAATGCTATTGAAATTTCTCGCCGAACCCGATCCCATGCTTGCCATGCTTGAGTGGCTCTGCCACCAGTTGATGGAAGTGGAAATCGAAAACAAATTAAACGCTGGTAAAGGTGAACACTCACCTGAACGGGTCGGCTACAGATCCGGAACCAGGGTTAGAAGGTTTGACACTAGAATGGGCACTATGTACCTACTTGTGCCCAAGGTTCGCAAAGGAGGATACGTGCCCTTCTTTGTGACCGAACGAAAGCGTTCTGAGCAGGCCTTGATGCAAGTCGTTCAGGAAGCATTTATCAACGGCGTCTCAACAAGAAAAATTGAACGGTTGGCCAAAAGCCTTGGAATTGAATCCATCTCAGCCGGTCAGGTTTCCCATATCAATAAAGGACTGAACGAGCAGGTCGAGGAATTTCGGCACCGCGCGTTAGAAAAGACATACCCAGTAGTATGGATTGATGCTCTGTATGAAAAGATTCGTGATAACGGCCGGGTTTGCAATATGGCCGTACTCGTAGCCTGCGGCGTTACCCTTGACGGCAAACGCGAAATTCTCGCTGTTGAACCCATGTACGAAGAGTCTGAGGCGTCGTACACTTCCTTGATTCAGGATCTTAAAAGCCGCGGTCTAGAAAACGTTTGGCTGGCGGTATCCGATGCGCATCCGGGGGCTAGTGGCCGCAATTAGAAAGTCATTTCTTGGTTGCAGCTGGCAGCGCTGTAAAGTTCATTTCATGAGGAACATCCTTGCCCACGTCCCCCCCTCCAATGTAAAGAAACTATTTGCGGCCAAGTTAAAGCAAATTTGGCTGCAGCCCGACTATGAATCAGCAACCCACTATGCGAACGTTTTAATCCAAGAGTATGAAAAGCAATATCCTAGAGCGATAGATACACTAGAAGCCGGGCTGGAAGATTCTTTACAATTCTACGAATTTCCTGAGATAGACCATAGAAAAATCAGTTCAACGAATATGTTGGAGCGCTTAAACAAAGAGATACGACGTCGAACAAAAGTTGTTGGCGTTTTCCCCTCCATGGATTCCTACATACGGCTTGTAAGCTGTTATTTGATTGAATACGGAGAAGATTGGTCCACGTCACGTTGCTACATCAACAAAGTAACCCTTGAACAAATTTGGGAGAACCGCAAAGGGGGGGCTTAAACCATTTCGAAACCCGATGGAAATTGCGAACTTAAGTTGACACTAGCGGCTTAAACCCTGATCAGATAAAGTTGTGGGCCTATGGTCCAAATCATAGCGACGAACTAGAGATCCGTTCAATCAAGTTTGTGGCGGGCTCCCGATCTATGTTAGAGGTACAAGTGAACATCCCGGGCGGTTTAGACAGTCTGTGGCTGGAAGGGCAAACCGAAAACTGGGGGATCGTCGCTAATTATCCCACCAATGAACGTCCTTGGGTTACATCCCACATTGAGTATCACTTCCAATAAACGATAACCGGGCCGATTTCCCTTGACGGGGGGGATCGGCCCGGTTCCACTGCCTGCAAAGCAGTTGATTGTTATTGTTTCCCTGCGTGTATGTGAAAACATAAGACAAACACCTAGTAAGGGGGGGATGGCGTGACTGCAATAAAACTGTTGCTGACTGAAAATAGGCGTGTAAAGTCTTTTTTTATTTTCATTTCCCGCGACGTACCGCCTCGCGTTTTGTTTCGAAGGGCAGGTGCTGTACGCCCTGCTTGATCGTTTCGTAGCCCGCGACATGTTACTGGCCGTCACCGCCCCATTTTCCGTTTGTTTACGGGCCTTTTTCACGAAGCCAATCAAAGCCAATGATGGGGGGGATGAGGTCCGCAACAGATTGCTTCAAAAAAAAGGGAGGCCAAAACTATCATATTACTTCTGTTCCAACTCTACCCTCAGATCTGTTCGCATCAAGACCACCGTATACGGATTCCAGGTCGACATTAGATAATAAATGGTTAAAGTGTCATCTTAAACCTGCTAAACCGCTCAACCATGTAAGGCGCGTATTCTCCGCCCACTGCTCAATTGCCGGGGCGTACATTGATAACGGGTCCGGCCAATTTGCTATCAGGTGCTGTCAAAGCGTGCATAAAGTGTGTATAGCCACCATCGTTCCACGGTTCAAAAATATCAATAGGGTTGCTCCAAGGCCCCCACGGATTTGTGGCCCAATGTAGTTTGATTGCCCGTGGAGTTAAGCTATTATAGGCTAACAACCAAATCTCGAGTTCTTCATTCCATATAACCGAAAACTCACCAATTTGGTTGCTTTTTACAACAGGCTCAGCATCATTTCACTAGCGGCCCAAATAGGTTGGCCCCCCCGATTATCAGTTCCCGCAAAATAGCGCATACTGTTTTCCTCCGCTATATTAG
>JMBX01000069.1_pt1 | contig 25496 bp, 38 predicted proteins | sample 616521 | NCBI WGS metagenome assembly JMBX01 (sample SAMN02727906, study PRJNA239997) | anaerobic digester metagenome | biome: anaerobic digester; isolation source: mesophilic anaerobic digester inoculated with municipal waste water sludge... | place: Germany: Bielefeld University, CeBiTec ...
TTTCTCTGTATTAATCATTAAATTTATCTGTTTATCTCTTTCTCTATTGCCAAAATATGCACTCCCTTCTATAGAGATTTTAATGGGGATTGGGGGATACTCCCCCCCAAAAGTTATCATCAAATTTCCAGATAGGAAAAGAGAGGATAAATCGGAAGTGGGTACTCACTTCCTGTGCTTGCTAATAATCTTTTAAGTAGTTCTTATAATTTAAAAACCTTTGTTTTTCTCATTATCTTATGTTTAAAAAAACTGCTAATGGATGAAAACCAAAAGCAGTATAATAAATAAGTCTATTTAATTTTAAACTACAATGAAGCACCTTTAGAACCAGAATGCAAGCCCCCCTACCAATTTGTCCACTTATTATTCCTAGAGTTGTTGGGAAGAAAGCTAGTATAATTTTTACAAATCCAAAAAAACAGAAATAGAAGTATTATTCCTAAATAATCATAAATGGTGTTAGAGGTAGTCACTAGCTGATAGATAAATAAGATTCCAAAGATACCCATAATAATATTTAAAAATATATTTCCTAATCCCCCCAAGGATAGATACAATTATGTTCAAACCAAGTAGTATAAATAAGGTCATAAGCATAATGAGCTTAATTGGTATTAAAAATATATTTCCAATCAATTTCATCCCAGACAACCCCTTTCGATTTTCTTAATTTAATTTTACTAAATAATGGAATAGAAGTCAATAAAATTAGACAAATTAATGTCTAATTAATTAGGACAATTGCTTAAATATTATAATTCATGGACAAAAAAATTGTCTATAAATTATAATATAATTTAAGGGAGGAAATCGGGTCTATGAAAACAAATCGAATGTTAGAAATTATAACTATATTACTGAATGAAGGAGAAGTTAAAGCTAAAGATTTAGCTGAAAGATTTAATTGTACAACCAAGACTATATATAGAGATGTAGAATATATAAAAGAGAGCGGTATACCAATTATAAGTGAAATAGGACGTAATGGTGGTTTTAGAATTGGCGAAGGCGTAGCTAGAAATAATAAGACCCTTACCCTTAAGGAACAGCATACTATTATTAATGCTTTAAAAAAATTATGATAGAATTCCAGAAGAACAATTAGATGAAATTATGACAACAATAGAAGGATTTTTTTAAGGATAATACAGTTAGTTGGATAGATGGCGAATTTGCAGATCCAAAGATAAATAGTTTTTTTTCAGAAACTTAAAAATGCCATTATAAATCGCCAGATAGTAGAGCTAAGTTTTAAAATTATTGATGAAGAATTAGATATAATTAGGGTAGAGCCATATCAGATTTTTATTGGGTATGATGAGTTGTATTTAAGGTTTTTTTAATTTGAAGAAAGGGGCGTGTGATGAGGTTTCTTTGAAGGAGATTCAGGGGATAAATGTATTGAAGGAAAAGTTTGTTAAGAGGAACTATATAATGAAAAACACATATTAAAATAAGGTATCAGAAATTAGAATAATAATAGAACTAATTAATCTTTGGAAATTATGGGAAATGAAATAATAAAGATGGTGATTTTAATGAAGTTTAAATAAACCAAGAAAGAGTTTATGATAATTGATTTGGTGGATTTAAGGCATCACTAATGTTTTTATTTGTTTAATTTTTAAAATTTATATTTGTCATAGTAATCAATGATATAAAAATATAAATAGGGGGGTAGAGGGATGGAAAGTTTATATATTTCAAGAGTTATAATAAAAAATTATAGAAACTTTAAATATGTTGATACTAAATTAGACCATAAGCAAGTTATTATTGGAGAAAATAATATCGGTAAAACTAACTTTTTAAGAGCATTACAGTTGATATTAGACCCCAAGTTTCTCTGAAGAAGATAGATATCTAGAAGAAAGTGATTTTTTTAACGGTATAGAGGATCCTATGGGAAATAAGGAAATTATAGAGATAAAAATATACATTAGTAATTATGAGACTAATAATATTATTTTAGCTCAGTTTTCAGATGCTACAATAAGAGAGGATGGAGAAGAAAAACTTTTAATTACATATAGATATTTTCCGCTTGTAAAAGCAAATGGTGAAGTTGAATATCAATATATAATTTTTAAAGGAGTGAACGAGCAAAATCGTTTTACATATGAAGATAGGAGATATCTAAATTTAAGAGTTATTAAAGCACTAAGAGATGTAGAGGTAGAAATGAAGAATTCCAGGACATCGCCTATTAATAAGCTACTTAAAATTATTCTATAGACAAGGACGAGCTTAATGAAATTGCAAAAAAACTTGAAGAAAGCGGTTCGAATGTATTGGATTTAGATGAGATCACTGACCTCATTAAAAATATCAATAATAGGTTTACTAATATATTAGGGGCAGAAAGTAATTTTAAAGTATCTTTAAAGACTATGGATATTGATCCAACTAGACTTATTTATTCATTGAGGTTATTTTTATCAGATAGGAGTATTGGGGGATATTAGCTTAGGATTAAATAATATCCTATATATATCTTTAATTTTACTGTTAATTCAAGATACTACTGTGCCAACGTATATAAAGAAAGATAAATTTAAAGAACTAAAAGAAAAAAGATAAGGAGAACATATTGGATATTGCTTATAATGAAAATGATAGAGGAAATTATTTTATCAAAGATGATTTGAATATAGAAATAATGAATAAACTTTATAATTTTATGGATAAGCATGAACCTAGATGTGATGGTGTAACAATTTTGGCAATTGAGGAACCTGAAGCACACCTACATCCTACATATCAAAGACTTATTTATAAAGATGTTATTAGGAATAGTAGTAATACTGTTTTGTTAACAACTCATTCAACACATATTACTTCAATAGCACCAATTAGATCAATTGTCCATTTGCATAGTAGTGAAGATGAAGGAACAAAACTTAGTACGACTACAGAGCTAAATTTATTAGATAATGAAATAGTAGATCTTGAGAGATATATTGATGTTAAACGTGGAGAATTATATATGGGAAGAGGAGTTATACTTGTTGAAGGAATTACAGAAGAATATTTAGTTCCAAGGTTTGCAGATTTAATTGGACAACCTCTTGATGAAAAAGGGATTATTGTTTGCAATATAAACTCTACTAATTTTAAGCCGTATGTAAAATTGCTTAAAGAATTAGAAATTCCTTTTGTAGTTATTACAGATGGAGATTTCTATTATAAAAATGAATTAGAGAATGGGGGGGCATAGAAAAAGTATTCCATGTTGTAAACAAAACTGATGACGGTAGGGGGGATTTGGATATCTAGGACTTGATATAATAAAAAAAAGATTATAATAGATTTAGACATAATGATAGATAGTGAAATACCAGATGATTTTCAAGAACAAAATGAGTTATTTAGAAAATTAGGTTTCTACATGGGTGATTATACATTTGAAGTGGATATGATGGATGAGTGTGTAAAAAATGTTAATGCAAGAAATGTGATAATAGATATATTTAATGAATTAACATACGGAGGCGATATCCAAAAGAACAACTTTAAAAAAAAGAATTAGAAAATGGAGAGTACTGGAAGTGCCTTAAAAAGATAGAAGGTAATGGTATTGGTAAAGGTAGATTTGCTCAAAAGATGTCCCAAGTATGTTTAAAAGAGCACATTCCCGAATATATTTTTCGGCTATAGAATTTATATATAAAAAGGTAGATGTATTATAGTATGGGCTATTATTTAGAAAAACTCGAGCAAATTAAAAAAAGATGATAAACAGTTAGAAGCATATAATAGTGGAGATAGCACTGTGGTTATTGCGGGTCCAGGAAGTGGAAAGACCACTGTATTAACACTTAAAATAATGAAATTATTATTGGAAGATATTAAAGAGCCTAGAGGATTAGCTTGTGTTACATTTAGTAGGGAAGCGGCAAGGGAATTCAAGGAAAGGCTCTATAAGTTAGGATATTGTGAAAGAAAAAAATGTATTTTTGGGAACAGTTCATTCATTTTGCATGTCGGAAATTTTAGCTAATTTTGCACACTTATATGATTATAAAATTCCAATACCTATAAAAATAGTTTCTGACAGGCAGAAAAGAATATTATTTAATCAAGTTGTTAATGATTTAAAATTTGGAGATACGGGTGTTAAAATTATTGAAATGGATAAAGAAAGAACTCTAAATATTAAGGGAATGAGTAGTATTGAAGTACCTTCATATGATGTTGCACTAAAGGTGGCTCAGGAATATGAAAAAAAGACTTTATAAATTAGGCTTTATGGATTATGAAAGTATAATAAAATATTCTACTTTATTAATACAAGAACAAGAATATGTACGAAAGTGTTTAAATGCGAAGTTTCCTTGGATACTAATAGATGAATACCAGGATTTGGGTAGACCTTTGCATGAGATGGTACTATCTTTATTTACTTTAACCGATATTAAAATATATGCGGTAGGAGATCCAGACCAGTCAATTTACGGATTTTCAGGTGCTATTCCCGATTATCTACATGAACTATATAAGCATAATGATATTATACCAATAGAATTAAAAAAATAATTATAGAAGTAATCAAGATATTGTTGACAGTTCAGAATTAATCTTAAATTCAAGAAGAAATTATACCGCGGTTACAAGAAAAGGAGAAAAAGCAGAGTTTATTTTTATTACATGTGAAGAAGATTTAAAAGATCAATATGCTTGTTGTATAAACGATGTGATTCCATATTGTATAAAAAAAAGGGCATAACTTTGGAGGAGATTGCAATACTTGTAAAATGTAATAGAGATGTTAAAAATCTAGCTTCAGAACTTAAAAATGCAAATATACCTTACTATATTTCAAAGCATGATTTTGAAAGATCTGATTTTGTAAAATGGTTGGAAATATGTGCTTCATGGGTTAATGATAAAATAAGTACTTCGTATGATGAATTGTACTATTATTGGGAGAATTTAATTTCTACCCATCATTCTAATAAATACTTTGATAATTACACTAGAATACTTGAGAAGAAGAGACTTTATAATATATTGATAGAAAGCTGCAAATACAAGGATAATATAAAGCTATGGTTGCAGTACATTATTAATAATTTGGATATAAATTCTTTACTTGATGAATCACATATCTATCCAAATGAAGTTGAAAACTTAGGGAAATTACTAAAAGTCGTTTCTGAAGAAGGATATAAAAATTATGATATATCCAAGTTTTCAAAATTAGGTAAACCTGAAAATCAAATTACTATAACAACTAGACATAGCTCCAAAGGACTTGAATTTGAAGTGGTGGTAATGTTAGGAATGGAAGAAGGAAGTTTTCCTGATTTTAGGAATTGCGATGATAAAATAAAATTAGCTGAGGAACGAAGAACTTGTTTTGTCTGTATTAGTAGAGCCAAGACGACCTGTGTTTTGATTCGTTCAAAATACAATAATATAATGACTAAAAGGGGGGGTAATTGGCATAAAGAATGCGAGCCATCGAGATTTTGGAAAGAACTTTATGAAAATATGGAGAGGCTTAAATCTGGAAGAAAAGTGGTGGGCCATATTTAGTTTTATTTCAAAGAAATAATAATGTATTGATTAAGAAAATAGTCTGTTTTATAAGTTAGGAGAATCTATATGAATATCGAAAAGATTGCAACATCATCTATAGAAAATTTGATATCAAGAAATTCGTTTTTTAGAACCCATTATAAATAATAATGATAAGACACCAGTATGGGATGGTGATGTATTTGTTTATAGAACTAAAGATCGTAATAAGAGTAATAAGGACTTAATTGGTAGAGTACCTGTTCAAGTAAAAGGTCATGAAGTAGAAATAATAGATGGTATAAATTTAAAGAATATAAGATTTAGGGTAAATAAGGGAGATTTGCAAAAATATATTACAGACGGTGGGGTTATTTATTTTGTAGTATATGTAGATAAAAATACTGAAAAAAAATTTTTTTTATAATTCATTGTTGCCTTTAGATTTAGCACGTCTTATGAAAAAAATATAGCCAACAAAATACATTTGAAATTGAATTAAAATCTTTACCAGTAGAAGAGAGAAAACTAGCAGATATATTCCTGGATTTTGTACAAAACAGAAAAAAAACAACAAGGTACTTTAATGTCTCAATTTTTATATATGGATGACATAGAAAAGATAAAAAAAATGAAATTAAGGAATTTAAATTTAGCTATAGTACAGTTGGACCTAAAGGTTCAATACCATTTAAGGAATTGACAACACGTGATATTTATATATATGCCAAACCAAAAGGAATAGGTAACCCAATACCAATTGAGAGAGTTAGTAATGCAATAGTAAATATACAGCATAAGTTGGAAATATCTATTAAAGGACAGGTTTACTATAGTGATGCATATATACAGTGGGAAAATGGGATTCCTGACATAAGATGCGGCAAAGCAGTTCGAATTTCTATACCTAATTTTGAGAGTACTGAATATCATAACTTCAATCTAAAAATTGACTTTGTTGGAACTCTGAATGAAAGAATACGTGATTTATGTTTTATTAAAAACATGATAAAACATAAGGAATTCTCTATAGATAAATCTAGAATCCCATTTGAAAATTTTAACTTTGAACACGAAGAAGATCTTTATGAACAGATTAATAATTTAAAGCTTTTAAAACAGCGTCTAGAATACTATGGTGTAAAAGCAGACTTAAATCTTGATATTCTTACAGATGAAGATGATATTAAGCTATCGATAGTTATGGAGGAGAATCCACCTATTAGTAAATATAATATTGATTTATCAGGATCACGTATATTGAAGATGAAAATAGCTAACATTGCTATTTTATTAATGGTGGAAGAGGACATGAAGGAAGGTTGTTATAAACTTAAAAATTTTTTTTGCAAATACTTGGAATGTTACTTATGTTTTAACTGGAACAACGGAACACATACCCATGAGTCAATTTTTGGTTCTAGGTAAAGAAGGATTATTGGTAGATAATATTGATTCACAGAAAGTTATAAATGATATAAAAAGAAATCATAGTGAAAATAAAAATATTGGATATGTAAATACATTTTTATTAGAGGCCATCAAAGCCTATGATGAATGTAGTATTCAACAAGCTGAACTAGGATATTTAATAGTAAACCTATCTAGGTGGCTTTATGAACAAAGTAATGAAGATTATATTTTTTTTAAACTTAGCCAAATTAAATACAGGGTAGGTAGATTGGATAATATTGATATTGGCAAAATAATGCATATTAGGGGGGGCATATATAAAGACAATATAGAAATGTTAGCAGGAATTTATATTTTATTAGATGAAAAGGAACAAGCAAGGGATCTAATCAATAAAATGGATAAGGACGAAAGGGAAATATTTATGGACTATCCTATTTATTATCTTCTAGAAAATAAAGAAATTGATTAGAATTTAGGGGTTTCCCATTTGACTTATAAAGTTAATAAATATAAAATTATAATGACAAAGATAAAAACACGGTCTGGTTGGTAGTCCAGGCGTAGCATATTGCTATCAGTAACCTGCCTCCTTGGTTGTCCACTCTTTGTTTATATTATCTTAAGGAGGGATTAATATGAACAAAGTAGCATCAACACTAACAGTCTATTTTAATGGGCAATTTTGGATAGGGGTATATGAACGTGTATCTAATGGGAAATTAGAAGTTAGCAAGATCATTTTTGGATCAGAACCAAAGGATTATGAGGTTTATAGCTTTATTCTTGAAAATTGGAGATATTTAAGATTTAGTCCAACTGTTGAAGATAATACTAAGACTAATACAAAAATAAATCCTAAAAGGATGCAAAGAGAAATTAATAAACAATTAAAAAGTAAAGGCATAGGAACAAAATCTCAACAGGCATTAAAATTGCAACAGGAACAAAATAAACTAGAGAGAAAGTCTGTAAGCAAGAGAAGAAAAGAAGAGGAAAAGAAAATTCAGTTTAAATTAAGACAACAAAAGAAAAAGGCTAAACATCGAGGTAGATAAAATTTGTAGTCACTTTAAATTACAACCTGGGGGGGATAAAATTTGTATATCTATTTTTGTTGAAGATATAGACTATTTATGATAGAATATGATTAATATTCATGAGGTGGTGAAAATACCTATGGAAACTTTAGTTAACAGTGTTTTAGATATGCTATCCAATACTAAAATAACAGGATTTAGAAGAATTATGAACCAAGGAATAGTTGTGTCTAATATTAATATTATGTTAACTAAAGGGAAGTAGTTATTTTACCACTAATTAAATTACATTGATAAATCAATGAACCTAGGTAAATTATTACTTACCTAGGTTTTTCTATGCATTGATATATTGTTTAGAAATTTATGTTCTAAATATTTATAAGTACTTTTTGACCCATGAAACCTAGGTAAGCTTCTCTTATCTAGGTTTATTTTTTTGAAAGGAGAATAATAAAATGATAGAAATATCCTTAAATAATGTTGAAAAGTATTATGGAGCAAGTCAAGTATTAAAAGATATAACATTTCAAGTATTGAAAGGAGAAAAGGTTGGTATAGTAGGAAGAAATGGAACGGGGGGGAAGACAACCTTATTTAAAGTTATAGCAGGTATAGAGAATTATGATAAAGGTTTAATCACCCTTAGTAAAGGAAGTCAAATAGGATATCTGGAACAAATTCCAAATTATCCAGATGAATATAGGGTGATAGATGTTTTAAAGAGAGCATTTCAAAATGAATTTAAAATACAATCCATGATGCAAGAATTGGAACTAAAGATGAGCAATATTGAAGGAAGAGAACTGGATTTTACAATTAAAAGATATGGAGAACTTCAGAACCTCTTTGAAAGCAAAGGAGGTTATGAAATCGAAGAAAAACTAAGCAAGATATGTAATGGACTAAGTTTTAATGAAAAGTTTTTAAATAGGAAGTTTAAGGATTTAAGTGGTGGAGAAAAGACTACTGTACTTTTAGGTAAAATTCTATTAGAGGAACCTGATATTTTACTTTTAGATGAGCCTACTAATCATCTTGATATGGATTCTATGACTTGGCTAGAATCATTTTTTATTAGAGTATAAGGGAACAGTCATAATTATATCCCATGATAGATACTTTTTAGACAGTGTTGTAAATAAGATAATTGAAATAGAAAATGGTAGGGCCGATGCCTTTATTGGAAACTATTCATCCTATGTGGGAGAAAAAGAGAAGTTATATTTGGAAGAATTAAAACGATATGAAAATCAACAAAAGAAAATAAAATCAATGGAAGATTCTATAAAGAGATTAAGAGATTGGGCAAATAGAGGCGATAATGAGAAGATGTTTAAAAGAGCTTTTAGTATGGAAAAGCGGCTGGAAAAGATGGAGAAGGTTGATAAACCTAATATGGATAAGGATATAATGAAATTGGATTTTTCTTTGGAAAGTAGATCAGGGCAGGAGGTTATTCTAATTGAGGGATTATATAAGAAAATAGGAAATAAAGTTTTATTTAATGATTTAAATTATTCTCTTAGATATGGTGACAGAGTTGCTATGATCGGACAAAATGGAAGTGGTAAGACCACATTAATAAAAATAATATTAGGTGAAATCTTTGCAGATAAAGGGGGGAGGTAAAGATAGGTGCAAATGTAAAAATAGGATACTTGCAGCAAAATATTTATTTTGATAATGAAGAAAGGACTATCCTAGATACCTTTAGAGAAGAATATATATGTTCTGAAGGAGAAGCAAGAAACATATTATCCAAGTTTTTATTTTATGGTGAAGATGTATTTAGGAAAGTTAAGAATCTCTCTGGTGGAGAAAGAGCTAGACTTAGGCTTTGTCAATTAATGCATAAGGATATAAATACATTGATATTAGATGAACCTACAAACCATCTAGATATCATGAGTCGTGAAACATTAGAAGAAACTTTGTTAGAGTTTAAAGGAACTATAATTTTTATATCCCATGATCGATATTTTATTAATAGGATTGCAAATAAAGTAGTTGAACTTTCCCATGGTAAACTTGTATCCTATCTAGGAAACTATGATTATTTTAGAGAAAAGAAATTATTTAAAAGGGAAAATAATGAATTTAACAAAACAGATGAAGGTAAAAATAATAAAGCTGTTAGCAATTCAAAGAATAAGAGAAAAGGTATAGTAAATAATCCAAATGCTAAAAAAATCAAGGAATTAGAAGCAAGGATAGAAGAATATGAGGATTTAATTGCACATAAGGAAATAGAAATAGATATGAATGCTAGAGATTATAACAAATTGAACAACTTGTATAATGAAAAAGTTGAACTTGAAAATCAGCTTGATAAACTTTTTGAGGAATGGATGATGTTAAATGAATAGGCTAGAGTTTACAAATCTGTATAGGAAATAAAGGGTATATATTTATTCTATTGATAGAGGCAGTTATGTAAATAGGATCCCTTGGAAATAAGATTTAATTGATAAATATATTTGGCAATGTTATAATATTTTTAAGCAATAGAAAGGAGAGTTGCAAAATGGGTATAGCTTCAATGAGAATTCGTAATTTAGTTGTTAAATAAATACAACTAAATAAAATTAATATACAGGAGAGTTGAAAAGAAAAGATAATTCCTTGTGAAATAAATACAACTAAATAAAATTAATATAAGGTAATTTGCCTAAAACTTAGGCTCTGTTTATCATGCTTTATATTAGTGGATTCTTGTAATGAAAGCCCATGCAGCTAACTATATTTTAAATTATAATTTACTATATCCTTAAAACGGGATATCTTTGTGATATTAAATAACTTTAATTTATCAAGATGTAAATTTACTACTTGATGTAAATTTTTGTAAAAAAGAATGTTATTTTAAATAGGAGAGCTATAGATGGATAGGTTATTCATTTATAGCTTTTTTTGTTTTTGTTGCCATGGGTAATTCAGTATACATGAATCCACATCAAATATTTATAAGGTGGTGGATTTAATGTTTTATGAAGATGCTCAGATTAAATTAAAGGATTCTCAAAATTTTTTTACACAACAAGAAACTGGTATTTAACTTAATAGAAGAAAGTAATATATGTAAAGATGATATTGTTATAGAAATAGGAGGCGGTAGGGGTATTATTACTGAACAATTGGCAAAAAAAAGTGTGAGAAACTGTATGTTGTTGAATACGATTATAATTTATACAGAGGACTTAAAGATACATTTTCTAATGAAAAAAAATATTGAAATAATCTATGGAAATTTTTTTAGAATTTGAATTACCTAAGGATTATAGATATAAGGTTTTTTCAAGTATTCCCTATAATATTACAGCTGCTATTTATCAAAATTAATGTATGCGGATAATTCTCCTGAAGATATATATATTATCCTTACAAAAGGAAGCAGCAAGAAAAATATGCTGGTAGGCCCTATAGTACTGAAAGTATGCGTTCATTACTCTTGAAGCCATATTTTGATTTTAAAATTATAAGGAATCTTAAAAGAACGGATTTTATTCCAGTTCCTAATGTTGATAGTGTATTTTTGCACATTATAAAAGAGAAAACATATTAATAAGTATAGATAAAGAGGATTTATACTATGTATTTATTTCATACATCTTTAGCAATAGTGGTAAGGATGTAAAATCTAGATGTAAGCATATTTTTTTTCTTACAAGCAAATTAAACGTCTAGCTAGTGATGTTGGATTTAAAATCTCAGGCAGTCCAATTTGCTTAAGTTATGAACAATGGTTAAAGGTATTTCAATATTTTGTAATAGGTGTATCAGATCAAAAGAAAAGGCTTGTTAATGGTTCGTATTCTAGACTTCTACAAGAACAAAAGAGAATAGATAAGGTTCACAGAAGTAGGATGTAATAAAATAAGTTATAGGAATTATATGAAAAGGACTAGCTTAAGCTAGCCCTACCACTTCTTCCTATAACTCAAATCAAACTGTTCATCAATCCATTGGGGGGGAAGGCTTTTTGAAGCCTTTTCAGTGGATTTTTGTTTTTCTCTCTGTTCCTTTGCTTCTTTTGATAAATCTCTCGTTTCAATACATACACCATTTTCAAATATAAATTCTTCTAAGTATTCATATTTAAAGGGATGCTGAAACCCCCATATGAACGTAGAGCTTATCAATGAAATTATCTCCTATAAGAAAGGCTCCTGTATAGGGGGGGATAGGTAGATTTATATTTTCATAAGCTAGATTGCCAGCTATGGCATATATATTTTCTTTCCAATTATCTATTTCAAAAGGTTTTACTCCATGTATCATTGGGGGGGAACTTCACTACCATTATTTGTGTAAAGATCCCTTAGGAATAGATTATTATTTTCATCTATAGCAAATATGGCTATATAACCTCGCCAACAAGCACTGCAATTGGATATAGTTAACCAATCTCCAAATCAAAAAAAGCTTTCAGGAATCCTCTATAGCTACTATGTCCAAATCATTTTTACCAAGTTTCAATTTATCATTTATTTGTGCAGTCATATTGCCCTCCTTTAATAGATTTACTAAGGGTTAATTTTCTTAAAGAAATTACCCTGTGGAGCATGTCTTAAATTATAATTTGCTCCATACCTGTTCATTTCGTTCATCTTAAAGATCAATAGATTTATATTTACATTTAAAATACCTGCTATTTCCACATCAGTATATTTTTTATTTGCTAATTCCATTACTTCATCATCATCCAATAAAAGATGAGCTGCAAAGATATTAGCTTCATATTCAGGTTGGGAAGTAATATCGAACAGTTCATATTCATGAAAAGGACTATTTTTAGTTAAATGCCTATGAAGTGCATCGTGTCCCAATTCATGGGCAAGGACCATTTTCATCATATATTCTTCCATATTGGAATTTAGAAATATAAATCTATTTCTTTGAATAACAGTGTACATTCCTAATAAGTCAGTGGCATTGTCAAGATATTTAATTTTTATATTTGATTCTTTTGCAATTTTAAAAGGGTCATTAGTATCAAATTTACGAACTATTTTCCTTACTTGTTCATAAATTGATGAATTATTAGAATTCATATAACACCTCCAGGACAGAGCCTTACTTTTCATCCTTTTTGTATTTCTTTGGGGGGGTATATTTCTTATTTTCTAATTTTGCTTCAAAAAAAGGCTTCTTGTAGTGCATCAAAAACTACTTTTTTTATCATCTTCAGATAATTCTCCACCTGCAAATAAGGCACGTGCATTATCAATAAGTTCTTGGGCTCCTTTTATACCACGGGAACCATATTTTTCACCAGCAGATAGGATAAAGTCATCCCCTTCTGTCAGTAAATAATTAACATCTACATTAAATTCTTCTGCAATTTTATGATATATTTTTCGGTATCTTGGCAATGTTTCCCCCCCTAGCTCGTAGGATTTTAATGTTCGTAAAGAAACTCCAATACGATCAGCCATTTCTTGTTGGGTTAAGTTTTCTTGAGTTCTGATTTCTCTTAGTTTTTCACCGAAACTCATGGTGTCCTCCTCCTAAGGTGCAGTACACATGCACCAGATTTTTAAAAAAAACATCTTGACAAGTGTAATTAGAATACACTATAATCCAATTAAGGGCAATTGAATTACACTTATTATATAATGAACTGCACTATGTGTCAAGGGAAATGGTTATGGTAAAGTATGGTATATTGATGTAGAAAATCTGGGGGGGTAATAATCTGAAAATGGGAGGGGGGGATTAAAATAGATATTAACAATTTAAAATTTGAACCATGTCAGGTTAAGGATGTTATAGGACTAAATGGTTTTAAGGATAAACCTATGGTTAGTTTTGTTGCAAATGATAGTAAAGGAATACTTCCACACGAAATACCAAATGGTAGTTTTATATTTGTAAGACCTGATGATGATTATAAAATTAATGATTTTATCGTAGTTTATAAAGAAAATAGCTCAAAGAAAGATTATAAGATAAAGAAAGCAGAAGAAAAAGAGCCTTTATATTTTGGACGAATTATTATGATAGCAAAATGTTTCATTGAAGAAGATTTTAGAAGAATAAATACTAGAGGATATAAATATGGAAGGGGAGCTCTTGATTGAATATAAATCTTTCATGTCATAGGCCTGTCTTTTCAGATGATATCATTGGTTTCAATGGTTTTGAATTCAATAAATTAGTCTGCCTTATTGCTGATGGAAATTTACCACAGGGTATAGCGGACGGTTGTCTCCTATTTACAGAAGTAGGAACCTCTTTTAAAGAAGGTGATTTGATTATTACCAGAACTAAGAGTAAACCATATGAATATAAAATCAAATATGCAGAAGAGATAGAATCTGATTATTTTGGCAGGGTACTTATGGCAACTCAACTATTTGCCAAGGAGGAACCATGTGATGAATATCAGCGATTTACAAAATAAAATAGATATACCCTATGAAAGGGATAAAGAATTGGAGCATAATGTAAAAATATTATTAAGCCTTTATAGGAAAGTAAATTTTAGGGTAGAGGAAAGAATACAAAATTTAGAATTAGAAACATATGAGTCAAGAAGAAAGCATCTAGAAGAATTAGTAATTTCTATACTAGAAATGGATGCTACAATGAATTATGAAAAGTTTGAGGACCAACTTATTAGCATAAATGAAAGTTTGTTTTTATTGCAGATTATGGACAAGGCCTTAGAAAGATTAAAGAATTATCCTGACAATGGTAAATTATATGGAACTATCTTAGAGTTAAGATTTTTTTGTTAAAGAAATCTATAGCCATGATATTATTATGAGTAAGGTAAATATGTCTAGATCATCATATTATAGGCATTTACCAAGGGCAATTCAATCTTATGGTGTAATGTTATTTGGATATGCTTTACCAGAAGTAAGAACCCTTATTTATGATGAGAATGTAGATATAAATAATCTTAAAGTAGCTGAGGAAAAGGACAAAGATTATATGAGTATAAGATGAAATGAGATGAAATTGGAACTAATATGGAACTTAAATGATACTTAGTTAGCACTGTAATGGTACTTTTAACCATATATACTATCCATAATGGGTGAACTATCCTGCTTATAAGCGGGGGGGGTTTTTTTTATTGCCCAAAATTATAGGTGCATATGCCATACGACAAGGAAAAGTCGTGTGGCTTTTTTATGCCCAAATGGAGGGAATATGGTGAAAAAGCTAAGGGGGGGACCACCTGCCTCTTTATGAATCAAATCGAGGATTTCAAATTCATAAGGAGGTATAGTATGACTACTAAGAAAACAAGAGAAAATTATTTTTTTGCCCTTAAATGGAAAATTAATATCAGTATCAAAAGAGGTTTATGAAGAATTTTATGCCTATAATCGACGAGAAAGATATTTGGAAGAAAGAGATAGAAGTAAAGGTCTCTTATATTTAGCGATTATGACACTGAGAATAATAATTTTATAGATTATGTGGAAGACAAAACAGTTGATGTAGAAAAAAAATAGTTGAAACAGGGATGATTATAAAAGAATTGCATAAGGCATTAGATGGATTAAATATAGATGAAAGAGATTTAATTGAAAGGATATTTTTCAAAGAACAATCCATTAGAGAAATAGCTAGAAATGAGAAGGTTAGTCATGTTGTAATTCAAAAAAAGAAGAAACAAAGTATTAGAAAAAACTTAAAGAAATACTAAAAGATTTAGAAGATTAGGTTACCACACCCCCCTTACTTTTCGGCTTATAAGTAAGGGGGGGTATTTTTATTCCCCAAGAAAACAGGCACATTGATAATTAAATAGACCAAGCAGATACATTCTGTTCAGTATGAGCTTAGGTATAAGGAATAAGAACATCTAAAACCTTTTACAAAATAATTAAGGAAGGCAATAGGATGAGCAATTTCTTATGCCTATAATATGGTGCTGGAAGAGCCATAGGCGAAGATACACTGACAGGTTAAAGATACTTTCGTATAGCCACAGTCCGAGCGTTAGAAGCGTCGCAGGCAATGGGTACGGCTCGTCATAAGAATGAGGAGAGGTGAGATTCCTATGGAGTGGTTCTCTAGCCACCGTCTGCAATGTCAAAAAAACTGATTTTACATATTAAATATATAGAAAGGATGAAGGGCATGGATAGTGATATATTAAGATATAGTATACAACTTGCTATGCTAAAACAATTATTAACTAGAAAGCTTATTAATAAGAATGAATACTTTAAAATAAAAGATGTTTTAATGAAAGATTATAAAATTTCTTCAGATCTAACTTTCTAAATTGTATTCCTATATGATATAATAGAACTGTATAAGGGAACACAAAACGGAGGTGCTTTTATGAAGAAGGTAGAAGTTATAAAAGGAGGAAATCTTTTAAGTGATAGGAATAAGGGAAGGGAAATAAACCTAAAAAGGGTAGCTGCTTATTGTAGAGTTAGTACGGATAGTGAAGATCAACTACAGAGTTATCGTTCCCAGGTAAGATATTATACAGATTTAATAAATGGTAATAGTGATTGGACAATGGCTGGTATTTATGCAGATGAATCAATAACAGGCACACAAGTAGATAAAAGGGTTAATTTCCAAAGGCTAATTAATGATTGTATGAATGGGAATATAGATATGATAATTACTAAATCTATATCCAGATTTGCTCGGAATACCTTAGATACATTAAAGTATGTAAGAAAATTAAAAGAAATGAATGTTGCTGTTTTCTTTGAGGAAGAAAACATTAATACTTTGACTATGGATGGAGAATTATTGTTAGTTATACTTAGTTCTGTTGCACAACAGGAAGTTGAGAATATTTCAGCTAATGTAAAAAAAAGGCTTAAAGATGAAAATGCAAAGAGGGGAATTAGTTGGATTTCAAGGATGTCTTGGATATGATTATGATCCTATGGATAAAAGTATCTCAGTAAATGAAGAAGAAGCTGAAATAATTAGATATATTTTAAAAGATATCTTGAAGGTGCAGGTGGAAGTGTAATATGTAGAGAATTAGAAAACTTAGGTTATAAAACGCCAAGAGGAAAAAGTAAGTGGTCTACTACTACAGTATTGGGTATTATAAAGAATGAAAAATACAAAGGGGGGGACATATTAATGGGAAAAACATTTACTGTAGATCCTATTAGTAAAAGAAGGTTGGATAATTTTGGCGAAGAAGATAAATTTTATATAAAGGAGCATCACGAAGCAATTATAAGTGCTGAAGATTTTGATAAGGCACAGGAAATAAGGCTTAAAAGAGCTAGAAATAGAAATACAGTTTCTTCAAAGAATGGAAAGAGGGAAAAATATAGCAGGAAATATGCATTTAGTAGCTTATTAGAATGTGGATTTTGTGGTGCTAATCTATCTAGGAGAACATGGCATAGTAAAACAGAGTATAATAAAATTATTTGGCAATGTGTTGTAGGAACAAAAAAAGGGAAAAAAATATTGTCCTGAGAGTAAAGGTGTAGAGGAAGAAGCTATTGAAAAAGCATTTGTAGAAAGTTATAGGCAATTATGTTCTAACAATCAAGATGTAGTAGAGGAATTTTTACTTCGTATAGAAAAGGTTTTAAATGATGGTTCAATTGAAAAAGATATAAAAAAAACTAGATAATGAGATTTCTTCTCTTTTAGCAAAACAAAATTCCTTAGTAGATTTAAGATTGGAGAATAAAATAGATGAAAAGATATATGAGGATAAATATCTTTCATTACAAAATAAATATTTAGAAAAAAAGCAAGGAAAAAGAAAACTTAGAATTCAATTTAAAAAAATGAAAATAACAATCAAAAAGAGAATGAAAGAATTTAAAGATATGCTAGAAAAAAATGAAGTGTTGAAAGAATTTGATAGATTTGTTTTTGAAAGCATAGTAGAGAAAGTTATTGTTGGCGAAATAGATGAAAATAATAATGTTGATCCATATAAATTAACATTTGTTTATAAGACAGGATTTAAGGATAATTTAGATGGAAGTAAATTTAAAGCACCAAGGAAAAAATGAAAGTGAAAAAACATAAAAAGGATGGAGAAGAGTCTTCTAAATTGTGTTCCCATACTAATGACGAGGTCAACAAATTGTATTCCTATAGTAATGACGACACATGTGGAGTGTGTGGTGAAATTGAAAAACTATAGGACTTAGTGATTATAATGATTTGAGGGAATTTAAGGCGTTGAATGGACAGATGACATTCAATGCCTTTTCTGTTCTCGGGAACATGTCCATTAAAAATATGAGCATTATGATGTGGTCAGTTTGCTTGTATTCAAGGATGCTTGTTAATTGAAAAGTAGATTTAGATTTTAATAAAGAGTAATAGATGTTGTTACTGAAATTATTGGAGAACGATTTGAAAGTATAGTCTATGAGCGAGAATTATTTCTTCAATGGAACAAACTAGAATGCAAATGGAATTGAGAGATAAATCAGATAATTGACTATGACTTCTAGTATCTTGTGTGATATAATATATTTAATTAAACTACGCTCTAAATGAGGTGATAAAAGTGGTTAGACTAAGAAAATCCTTCTAATACAGTAGAAGGATAATATAGACCTTCTATTGTTATTTAGATAAATAATAAATAGGAGGATTAAAATGAAAAAAATATATAAAGAGTAACTGGAAACCATTAATACTAGCTATTACTTTTTCAGTATTAGCCTCAATTTTTGCAGTAAGAGTTCAATTTCTTAAAGGGGATGTTCTTGATTATGCTTTGTTGAGAAACTTCTATAATACTTTAAGATACGGACTTTATCTTGGTGTATTCATAGTTTTGGAGCTTGGGTTTTTCTATTTTTTATGATAGAAAAAGAGGGAAGTTTGCTGTAAATTCTATGAAAGAAGTAAGGCTAGACTACTTCAAAGGATTACTAGATAAAGACTATCCAAGCTTTTTAAAAAAAAGAAGCAGGGGGGGGAGTACATTGCACAATATACCAATGAAATGGAGATAATTGAAAACCAATTTTGGTACAATTCCAATGCTAGCTGAGATAATAATTAAAATCGTTATTGTTAGCACATCCTTATTTATATTAGACTATAGGATAGCAATAATGACGTTGTTTCTTCTAACTATGCCCTTATATGTTCCAAAGTTAGTGGAGAAGAAACTGCAAAGGGCACAAACAGAATTTGTAAAACAATTTGAAAACCATATAAAGGCCATAACAGATTGGCTAAATGGTTTTGAAATAATCAAAAACTTTTCTATTGAAAAGAATATTAAAGAAAATTTATAGAATCAAATGATAATACAATGGAAAAGAATCTAAGAAAGAGGCAGACGGGATATTTAACTAGAACTATATCAGCTCTTCTTTCATACTTCTCTCACTTTATAATACTCATCTTTGCAGCATATTTGGTATTAAGTGGAGATTTTTCAGCTGGTGACTTTTTCATTGCTGTAGGTATGATAGACCAATTATCGTATCCAGTTATATCCTTATCCTATTTTATACAAGATTTGGTTTCTGTAAAGCCTGTAAATAAGTCAGTATTAGAGTTTATAAATGAAGAACCAATAAAGCGTGGAACAATAGATATACCTAAGGAGGACTTCAAAGAAGTTTTGTTTAAAGATGTATCTTTTGGATATGAGAATCATAAAAACATAATTAATAATTTAAATATGAAGTTTCTAAGGGATAAACAATATCTGCTAAAAGGAATAAGTGGTTCCGGGAAGACCACTAGTGTGAATCTTCTTTTAGATTACTACAGACCAGGTTCTGGTGCAGTAGAAATTAATAGTATTCCAGTAAATGAAATCAAAAACTTAAACCAAATTATTACTGTAATGAGGCAAGATGCAGTATTATTTGAAGAAACCTTAAGAAATAATGTTACAATGTATCAGGAGTTTTCCGATGAAAAGGTTATTAATGTATTATTTAGAGTAGGTTTAGATAAATATGCTAATTATGATAGCCTAGATATGTTAATTCATGAGGGAGGAACTAACCTCTCGGGAGGAGAAAAAAAGAAGGGTTACTCTTGCAAGAAGTATACTAAGGGAAACGCCCATATTAATACTGGATGAACCATTAGCTAACCTTGATGAAAAAAATGCCAAAGCAATCGAATCACAATTATTATCAATTAAAGATAGAACTCTAATAATTATCTCTCATCAGTTTAGTTCCGAGAATATTGGTAGATTAGATGAAATAATAGAATTTAAGTAATACTAAATCCATAGCAGGGATGTTTTCTTACTATGGATTTATATAGATACAGACTTAAAAACTTAAAAGGAGGGATTTGTCATGGCAAAACCTTGGATATGGTCTTCTATCAAGTAGCGATAGAAGGTATGAGCAGCCTCCTTCTATTGTGATAAAAGAATAGGAGGCTAAAGATTAGCTCCCTACATTATTTTGGTTGCTCCAATTTAATAGGGGGGGTAAAGTTATGAGTGAAATAATAAAAGTAAAAGATATATACCTTGAGTACAATGGTAACGAAATTTTGGATATAAAGGAACTTACCGTTTATGAAGGAGAAAGAATTGGTTTAGTAGGTAATAATGGATCAGGAAAGACATCCATACTAAATATTCTAGCAGGTAAATTAAAACCCAGTAGAAGCCAAGTTGTTGTTAATGGCAATGTTGCTTTGATACCTCAGATTCTGCCTAAGCAAGATATTGATATAAGTAAACTTGATTATTGGACTTCTGTTTGGCAGATTAATGATAAAAGCTATAGCCATATGAGTGGTGGGGGGAACAAACAAGATATAGAATTTCTCAGGCATTTTCTGAGAATGCAATATGTATTCTTGCAGATGAACCTACATCTCATCTAGACAGAAATGGAGTTGAGTTATTAATTAATCAACTGGAATATTTTCCAGGAGCTTTGATTCTAGTGAGTCACGATCGCTATTTTTTTTAGATGCTTTGGTTAATAAGGTTTGGGAAATAAGAGACCATGACATAAGAGAGTATTACGGGAACTACTCTGATTATATAGAGCAGACAAGTTTTGAAAAAGAGCAGCTTCAAAAAAGAATATGAGCTTTATATGGATGAGAAACAGCGTCTGGAAAGGGCAATAGAATATAAGAAGAAACAGGCTAGTGGCCTTGATTCTAAGCAGATTGGAAAGCCAACTAAAAATAAAAGTCAGCAAGGTGGACGCCTAAGTATGCAAAAGCCTGTGGGTAGTAAAGAAAAAAAAGCATAAACAAAGCTGCAAAAAAACATTGAACAGAGATTGGAGAACTTAGATGAAGTCACTCCACCCACAATGGAAAGACAAGTAGTATTTAGGCAAAGTCAGATCATTAAGTTATATAACAATTATCCTATTATGGGTTATAACATTAATAAGAAATTAGGTGATAACCACCTGTTTGAAAATGCAGCTATCACTATTCCATTAGCCAAAAAAAAGTTGCAATAGTTGGTGATAATGGTGCAGGCAAAACCACACTCCTAAGGATGATTCTTTCTAAGGACGAAGCCTTTACAATTGCAGCAAAAGCAAGAATTGGATATTTTGAGCAACAAAATTATGTATCAACTAGTAAAGAAACCCTAATAGAATTTTTATTAGAAGATTCCGATTATAAACCAAGTGAATTAATAGCCATGCTGATTCAGATGGGTTTTGAAAAGGATGATATTAAAAAGTCTTTGTTTCAATTAAGTGGAGGAGAGATAACCAAGTTAATGCTATTAAAAATATTATCTGGAGAACATAATATAATTTTAATGGATGAACCTTCTACTTTTCTAGACACCTATGCTGTTGATGCGTTGGAAAGAATGATGAAAGATTATAAAGGAACTATAATATTTGTAACCCATGATAAGACTTTAATTAATAGTGTTGCAGATATTATTTATGAAATAAAGGATAGGAAGATAAATAGAATTAAGGGTTAAGTGTGATATAAATGCATCGAGATGTGAAAGTCTAGATGCATTTATTATATATAAACCCAGAACAAATAAATGGAGTTCAATCAGTTGTAGTGAAAGAAGATAGCATACAAGTTGTTATGAACAAGATCTTCAAAAGATAAATATATTTTGAGGGTTTTGTTGATTACAATTTAAAATAATTGTAATTATTAAAGTATGGCCAAATAATATTAAAACAGTTGACCATGTTCAAAATTTATACTGCTTTTTAATATACAAATTATAGCTTTTATCTAGAAGTTTACATTGCCACCAAGGGGGGAATGTCAGTCTATGACATCTTTATTGTCACCTCAAGGCATGTGGAAGTCGTAACATTGCTTGTGAAGTAGGGGGGGATGGTTTCCACGCCATCCCGATCTGAAGAAGCAGATGTACGTCTCATGTCAGGAATGCCCAAGAAGGCGAACTTTAGCGAGGTCTAATTGGGTATATCCTACGACAGAGAGTATAATTCTGATGACGTATTGTGGTTCGGATATACCATTTTTTTATCTGCGTATAAACGTCAATATTTTTTTGTACAAAAGTGCAAATATTTTCATGTACAGTTAATTATCTTTTTGGCCGACCTTGGATAGGGCCTCAGCAGTCCTGTAAGAACTGCCAAGGATATTTATAATACTAGAATGGTGAACTAATCTATCAAGAATGGCACTTGCTAACATATTATCTACAAAGATGTCTGACCAATCGGATAAATTTATATTGCTGGTTATAATTGTGCTCTTTTTCTCATATCTACGGTCTATTAGTTGAAAAAAACATTTTAGCTTCTTGTTCTCCTATAGGTAAATAGCCTATTTCATCAATAATAAGTAGTTTATATTTTGAAAAATGCTTTATCCTAGTTTCTAATCTATTTCCAAATAAGCCTTCTTTAATTGATCTATTAAATCATGACATTTTATAAAATAAGTGCTAACCCTTTTCTTTGCAGCAGCAATACCAATAGAGGTGGCTAAATGGGTTTTTCCAACTCCGGAATTTCCAATTAATATTATATTACTGTTATTCTCTAGGAATCTTAAACTTTCAAAGTCCAGGAATTGTTGTTTATTTATTTTTGGCTGAAAATCAAAATCAAAATCTTTTAATTCTTTAAGATGTGGAAATCCTGCTACCTTTATCATTGCATTCATCGCATTAAAATTCTTTAACTCAATTTCTTTTGATGTAAGTTCGTATAATGCATCTACAATGCTGATTTTGCCTTCATTTACCTTATCTATATACTCATCTAAATTTAGATTAATTTGATTTAATTTTAGTTCCTTTAGGTTATTACATAAATTCTGATAGTTGTTCATTAAATTTCTCCAATTCTTCTAAATGTTTTTTTTGCATAATCCTCAATGTTTTCTAAATGTTTGATTTAACATCTCTAGATGATGGTGCTCGTTATATATGATTTTTTTTATTTTCAACTATTTCATGTATTGCTATTAGTTTTTTTTGTTATAATATACATGTAGATTATTTTCTATAGTTTGTATTGTAACTTTTTTTTACCAATAAATTCTGATGGAACTGAATACATTTTTTTTCTTATAATGAAATAATACATTTAGGTTAACTGTCGCTTTTATGGTAGAAATCTTGTAGAAAGAACAAATTTTTTTTCTTGTGGTAGAGGGGGAAAGATGTTCTTTCTCTTTTTTTTATAAACAAGAATAGGTGGTACTCCTGTACCTTGACATATCCTTGAATTTGCCTCATTTGTAATTTGTTCAAGTTTTTCATGTAATTCCTCAAGATTATTTAAAATACCATTATACGCCATTATTTCATCAATAACCCTCATAGGGTTTTCTACTTTTGATTTTGTATTTGGTCTTCCCGCAATACATGGAACTATTTTAAATCCATAATCATCAGCAAATTGTTGAAACTTAGGGTTCACAGTCCCTTTATTGTTTTCTGTTCTAGCTTTAAGCATCATTGTTGTGGCATTATCTATTAATATTTCCTTTGGAACACCTCCTATGATTTCAAATGAATTTGCTAGAAATCTAGAACACAATCCAAGCTTACTGATGGATAAATTGTCCATACTTTAAATCTTGATGCAGATAAAATCTGGTTTCCTACGTTAATGATAATTTTTTTCTTCATTTTTAAATGTAAAATTAATTTTTCCTTTCCAGTCAAACTGAGCTTGTTCCCCCAAAAGGTTTTTCAGATTTAATAGCATTAGAATTGCCTCTTGGTCTAAAATATTCTGCAAATTCTTCATGATTTAAAATGTAGTAATTAAAATTATTTCTTGTACATTTTAATCCATGTTCCCTCTGTAAATATCTAAAGAGATGATCCTTATAGTAAAATACCTGTGTTGAATCTTCAGATAGTAATTCCTTTATAACCTCGTGGTACTCGTCTATTATAGATTTCTTCTTTTTTTCTTTCCTTCTTATCATCTCCTAGATAATATTTTTTTGACTGTTCTTCTATCAATCCCTAAATTTTTTTTGCTATCTCACTGAAATTTGGTTTGTCCAACTTATTTGCCTCCACAATCATTCTAAGTTTCTTTAAGTCTTCTACTGAATTAATTTCAATATCCGTTACTAATTTATATTTCATCTTTTATCACCCAATAAAATTGTATATTTTATTGGATTTTGTACATAGTTATTTTTGCACTTTTGTACATTTATATTTTAGCATTTATATCGCGCGGTGGATGCTTCCCTTTAAAAGAGTTAAAGAGTATGGATAAAATCATGCTGTCCATGTTTTTAAAGATACTTAAAAGCCGCAAGGACAAAGATGAAAACTCGAAGAAGCCATCTCTATCATTGAAAACGATTTTGACGGCGTAAAAGAGGAAAATCTTATGCCTATTCTGGAATGGCTGAACGCAAGGTAAAGGCGTGCTGTTTATGAAAGATGTAGTGAAAACTAGACAAATAAACGAATTAGAACCCGCATATAATAATACGGGGGGGTGCGTATTTTATGATGAAAAAGATTAATTGGTTCCAACTTCTAGTAATTGTGCTTATTACTGAACTGGTAGGTGTGCTTAGCAACTTATTTTCTGGTGATACAAGGCAAATCTACACATCGTTTATGAAACCGCCTTTGTCGCCCTCAGGATGGGTTTTTGGCCTCGTTTGGCCTGTTCTTTATCTAATGATGGGAATTGCGGTATATGTCATTTATCAAACGTCAGAGACACCCAATCACAAAAGCAATCACTTTATATTGGGCACAGCTGCTTGTTAATTTCTTTTGGCCGATTGTATTTTTCCGTTTTGAGTGGTATTGGATATCCATCTCAGTTATTTTGTTATTGGATGTTTTGGCTTTAATAACTACGATATGGTTTTACAAAATCAAAAAAAGTGGCGGGGTACCTGATGATCCAATATCTACTTTGGATTCTCTTTGCTACATATTTGAATATTGGAATTGCAGTATTGAACTAATGTTCCGAGCACACGAGAAAAGAGAAGTGGGTTATTAATTTTATATACAATTAAAATAAGTTATCATAAGGCAGGTGTAATATGAGCATAGGTTATGCATGTAAATTAATTGGAGTACCAAATACCGATATGAAAGCTTGCACACTAAAAAAAATGCTAGTT
>JMBX01000070.1_pt1 | contig 25448 bp, 43 predicted proteins | sample 616521 | NCBI WGS metagenome assembly JMBX01 (sample SAMN02727906, study PRJNA239997) | anaerobic digester metagenome | biome: anaerobic digester; isolation source: mesophilic anaerobic digester inoculated with municipal waste water sludge... | place: Germany: Bielefeld University, CeBiTec ...
TAATACTTATAATGTGGGCCATAACATCAAGTGGAGATATTGTAAATTTCATTGATCTTTCCTCCATTGTAATTACTTTATTTGGATCTTTTTGTGCTTTAATGATTAGTTTTCCATTTAAAACCCTTAGGAATATACCTAATACTCTAAAGATATTGGTATTAACTCCTAAGGACGATAGGATAAGATTAGTTTCCTTATTTTCAGATCTATCTAAAAAGCTAGAATGAATGGATTATTAGCACTGGAAGATGATATCTACAATCTAGAAGATGAACTATTGATAATGGGACTTCAAATGGTAGTAGATGGTGTGGAGCCAGATACTATAAAGGAAATATTAGAATTAGATTTAGATACCACAGAGAGAAGACATAGGGCAGGGCAAGAAGTCTTTGAAAAATGGGGGGGAGAACTGGCACCAGCCTTTGGTATGTTAGGTACATTAATAGGCTTGATCATCATGTTGTCTAAATTAGATGATCCTAGTACTATAGGAACGGGAATGGCTACAGCTCTTTTAACAACATTTTATGGAAGTTTATTTGCTAATTTAATATTTATACCTATAGCATCTAATTTAAGTGTACAAACAGATGAAGAGCTATTTACAGGGCAAATGATTATAGAGGGAGTATTAGAAATACAAGCAGGTAGCAATCCTAGACTTTTAGAAGAAAAACTTATGACCTATTTATCTCCAGCAGATCAAAAAAAACATACTTAGAAAGTAATCAAGGGAATAAAGAGGCGGAGAATTATGAGTAGAAGAGGATTTAATAAGAAAGAAAAAAAATACAGGTGGAGCACCTGGTTGGATGATTACATATTCAGATTTAATGTCTCTACTTTTGACTTTCTTTATATTACTATATTCCATGTCTAATATAGATGCAGCGAAGTTTAAAAGTATAAGTCAGTCGTTACAAGGTGTTTTATCAGGATTAGGCTATACCCATATTATAGAAACACCAGACAATCCTCCAACGCTTTCCGATGAAATATTGGATTTAGACGATTCTTCTAATATTAAAGAAGGAATCTTGCTTATGCATGAAAGGGTATCGGACTATGTTTCTCAAGAAGGTTTAGATGCCAAAGTTACAGTAAGAATGAATAAAAGAGGTGTCTTTGTAGATATTAATGAGGCCATTTTATTTGATCCAGGAAGTGCAAAGATTAAAGAAAGTGGTATACAAGTACTAAAAAAAATTAGAAGGCTTAATAAATGATTTTGAAAATGAGCTTGTAATTGAAGGGCATACAGATGATGTGCCTATGAGGACAGCCCTTTATCCTAGCAACTGGGAATTATCTACTGCCAGAGCAGTATCGGTTTTAAGGTATTTAAGTGAAGTAGAAGGTGTAGACCCAAAGAGATTGTCTGCTGTAGGATATGGTGAATATAGACCTATGGTGCCTAATAATAGTGTGGAAAATAGATCCATTAATAGAAGGGTCAATATCTTAATAATATTTGATGAAGAAGATGGAGAGATAAACAATGAGTGAAAAAGTCGAGAAAAGAGTAATTTTAGAATTTTAATAATATTATTATTGATTTTAGTTTTAGCATCAACTTTGTTTGTAGGGTATTTTTAATAAGGGATAGAGATGCAGCAGATTTAGTATCGGTTTTTAAAACAGAAGGAGAGAATACCATACTCTTAGATGAGTTTATAGTAAATTTAAAATCGGAAAAGAGTATGAGAAATTATTTGAAAATCAAAATAGCCCTTATGTATACAGATGAAAAACAAGAAAAAAAACCTTAGTTCCAATGTAAATAAAATCCGTGATGTCATTATAAATCAATTAAGGAGCAAAACTCCAGAGGAAATATTAGATATAGAAAGACATCTGAACTTAAAAAGAAATAGTAGATGAAATAAATTCTGCAATAAAAATGATATTGTAAAGGATATATATTTCACCGACTTAGTTATTCAATGAAAGGAAGTAAATAAATGGATCTTTCCAGTTTCTTCACTTTAATACAAACTATAATTTTGTTACTCATAGTTATAGGAATAGCAAATATTTCCTTAAGGTATTTAAATAAGCATATGAAAAAGCATAATAGGTTGATAAAGGTAATAGAAAGGGTATCCATAAGTAATAATTCCTCCATAGCTATAGTAGAAATCTGTGGAGATTATTATTTAATGAGTTTTACATCTGCTGATAATAGGATATTGAAAAAGCTTGAAAAAGAAAAGATGGAAGACATAATTAAGGAAATAAAAAAATAATAAAGATTTAACAATTGATAAAAATCTTTTAAGCAATATCCTTGGAATGAGGGAAAAGAATTGAATAAGAGGATAGTTTTAATAACCATTATATTGACTTTAATTATAATATTTATACCTCAGTTTACCTTTGCACAGCCAGAGTTAGGTGATTTAGGATTAATATTTAACAATGAAGATCCACAGGCTACAGTAGGTACAGTGAGATTACTTATACTTTTAACTGTATTAACTCTAGCGCCATCATTTTTAATTTTAACAACCTGTTTTACTAGAATAGCTGTAGTATTGTCCTTTTTAAGAAATGCTTTGGGAACACAACAATCCCCTCCCAACCAATTACTTTTAGGACTAGCTTTGTTTTTAACTTTCTTTGTAATGCAACCTGTATATAGTCAAATAATGGAGGAAGCAGTAACTCCTTTTTTTAGAAGAAACTATTACTCAAGAAGAGGCAATAGATATAGCAGTAGTACCTATGAAGGAATTTATGTTAAAGCAAACTAGGGAAAAGGATCTAGCTCTGTTTTTAAGGGCTTCTAATAGTGAAAATGTACAGGAACCTATGGATTTATCTATTACAACTATTATTCCTGCCTTCGCTATTAGTGAGCTAAAAAAAGGCCTTTAGTATTGGATTTATTATATATATTCCTTTTTTTTAGTTATAGATATGGTTGTTGCCAGTATATTAATGTCTATGGGAATGTTTATGTTACCACCTGTAATGATATCATTACCCTTTAAAATATTACTATTTGTATTAGTAGACGGTTGGTATTTAGTAGTAGAGTCTTTATTAAAGAGTTTTACATAGAGGAGAATAATTATGACTCAAGTAATGGTATTAGATATAATGAAAAAGGCTTTTTTTCACAATAATGATTGTAGCGGGGGGGCCTATTCTTATAATAGCTTTAGTAGTAGGTTTGTTTATTAGTATTTTACAGGCTACTACTCAGGTTCAAGAACAAACCTTAAGCTTTGTACCAAAGATTCTTGCTGTAATCTTTGGTCTTATAATCTTTGGGAATTTCATGCTAAATAAATTGATTTCCTTGACTACACAATTATATGAGTTAATTCCCATGTTAAGTTAGGGGGGGTAAATTATGATTATTCAATTACAAAAATTATTACTTATATTAATAAGGATTACGGCCTTTATAGTATTATGTCCAGGCTTTTCCTTTAAAGGAATACCTAATATCTTTAAAATTGCATTATCCTTTGGTTTTTCCATAATAGTATACCTAACGGTGCCAGATGTTCCAATTATTAGTGATCTATTATATTTTTTTATATTGGTCATTAAAGAAACCCTTTTTGGTTTAGCCATAGGATATGTGACCCAATTAATATATGGAATTATGGAAATAGCAGGTCAATTAATAGATTTTCAAGTAGGATTTTCCATGGCCAGTGTATATGATCCTAGTTTAGGAAGAAACGCTTCAAACTACGGGAAAATGTATTATTGGTTATCTATATGTGTATTTTTTTATTGGATATGCATCACAAAATCATAGAGACTTTAATTAAATCCTTTGAATATATACCTATTACAACTGTTGGTTTTGATGGGTTTGGTGTATTAAGTGTAATAACTTTGTTTTCTAAAGTATTTGAGTTGGCTGTAAATCTTGCAGCTCCTATGATTATTGTAGTTTTAGTTATTGATGCAGTTTTAGGTATAATATCTAAAACAGTACCACAAATCAATGTATTGATGCTAGGTATGCCTATTAAATCCATGATGAGTTTATTCTTACTATGATAATGCTATCCTGGTTAATGGCTTCCATGGGAAACAGACTTGGATTGATACCTGGATATTTGGAAAACTTCTTTAAATTATTTAAGTCAACTTAAAAGTCTATGAAGTCAAGGGGGGACTATAGTGGAAGATAGAGAAAACAAAACTGAAGAAGCTACCCCCCCCAAGCGGTTAAGAGATGCTAAGAAAAAAAAGGACAGGTAGCCAAAAGTGGAGATTTAAACTCTGCAGTATCCTTTTTTTATTTTTACTATATTAATAGGAACTTTAGGACCATATATATTGAATAATGGCTTAAAGTTTTTAAAGAATTCACTATATGTAGATTATGGTATAAATATAAATTTACCTAATTTAAGGGTAATAGGGATTAACAGTGTAATTCAATTTTTATATTTGTTGCTCCCATAGCAATAATAGCCATAATATCAGGTGTTATAATAAACTTAATTCAAACAGGTTTCATATTTACAATGGAACCTTTAAAGCCGGATTTTAAAAGATTAAATCCTATAGAAGGATTTAAAAATATATTTTCTAAAAAGGCCATATTTACCCTAGGTAAAAATTTGGCAAAACTAATATTAGTTTTTTTTACTTAACATATAGAAACTTATCGAAATCTGTAATGGCATTAATTAACAGCGGAAACTTAGGAACTGAAAAGCTATTTTACTTTTTTTATGGCATTTATTAAAGATTTAAGTTTAAATATTGCAGTTATAATGTTAATTCTTGGTATTATAGATTATGTATTTGAAAGAAGAGAATATAAAAAGAACTTAAGGATGTCTAAACAAGAGATAAAAGACGAATTTAAAGAGATGGAAGGTAGCCCTGAAATCAAAGCTGCTAGACAACAAAGGCAAAGACAAATTGCTATGGGAAGGATGATGTCCAGTATAAAGGATGGAACAGTAGTGGTGACTAACCCAACCCATATAGCAGTAGTAATTAGATATGATAGTAATATAGATGAGGCTCCAATTGTAGTTGCAAAGGGGGTAGGATATATTGCTGAAAAGATAAAGGAAGTAGCTAAGGAGAATGATATCCCTATTATGGAGAATAAGCCCCTAGCAAGAACCATGTACAAGGAAGTAGAAATAGGGGACTATGTTCCCGTTGAGCTTTATAAGGCTATAGCAGAGATTTTAGCTTTAGTTTATGAAATGGAAGAAAAAAACAAAGGTAAGATATAGATGGAAAGAGGAGTAATACTATGCCTGATTTTCTTAAAAAAAATAATTAGTTCCTTTAACAAATATTCAGAGATTACAGTAGCATTTGCTATTGTTGCTATTATTGGAATTATTATGATACCTATGAATAGTGGGGGGGTATTGGACTTTTTATTAGTTATTAATATTACTTTAGGTATTACCATATTGTTATTGACTCTTTTTACAAGAAATGTATTGGAGTTTTCAACATTTCCCACCTTATTATTAGTTACAACTATGTTTAGATTAGGATTAAATATTTCATCTACTAGATTGATTTTAAGTGAAGGAGATGCAGGACGTGTAATCAATGCTTTTGCAAACTTCGTTACTGGAAACAATTATGTAGTTGGTGCAGTTATATTTGTAATTATCGTAATAGTTCAAATGGTAGTAGTAACTAATGGAGCTAGTAGAGTTTCAGAAGTATCTGCTAGATTTACATTAGATGCAATGCCAGGAAAGCAAATGGCCATAGATGCTGATTTGAATTCAGGATTAATAGATGAGGAAACAGCTAAGAAAAGAAGGTTAGATTTACAAAGGGAAGCAGACTTTTACGGAGCCATGGATGGTGCCAGTAAATTTGTTAAAGGTGATGCCATTGCAGGTATAATAATTACCATTATCAATCTCTTAGGCGGTATATTAATATTTTCTATTCAAGATGGTATGGGAGTATTAGAAGCATTAGATAAATTTGGGAAATTGACCATAGGTGACGGTTTAGTTAGCCAGGTTCCCGCCTTACTTATTTCCGTTGCTTCAGGTATCTTAGTTACTAGATCCGATGGAGACAGTAGTTTTGGACAAACAGTAACAGGAGAGCTATTTGGATTTTATAAAGTTATAATGGTAGCTGCTGTGGTTTTATTTATTATTGCATTGGTACCAGCCTTTCCTACTTTACCCTTTATAGCAGTATCTTTATTTATGGGAAGCATAGGATATTTATTAATGGAAAACGAAAGGGAAGAATTAGCTTTTGAAGCAGCAGGAGCTGAAGCCGCTTTAGAAGCTATGGAGGAAAGGGAAAGGGCAGAAAGCGTATCTACATTTCAAGTAGAACCTATTTCCCTGGAAATAGGCTATGGGTTAATCCCCCCTTAGTAGATGAAGGAAGTGACAGCAATCTACCTACACATATTACAGCTATTCGTAGGCAATGTGCCAATGAAATGGGAATTATATTAAATCCTATTCGTATAAGGGATAATTTACAATTAGGTTCCAATGAATATATTATAAAAATCAAAGGAAATGAAATTGCCAGAGGAGAAATTTATCTCAATAGATATTTAGTAATAGATCCAGGAAGTCAAGAATTTGAAATAGAAGGTATACCTACTAAGGAGCCAGCCTTTGGATTAGATGCCCTATGGGTAGAAGAAAGATACAAGGATATAGTTGAATTAAATGGCTATACCATAGTAGAGCCTGTTATAGTTTTAGTTACACATTTAAAGGAAATCATTAGAAGAAATAGTCATGAATTATTAGGTAGACAAGAAGTCAAGGAATTATTAGAGACTATAAAGGATAGGTATAATGTGGTAATAGATGAACTTATACCAGATATTCTCTCCTTAGGAGAAGTACAAAAAGTATTGCAAAATCTACTTAGGGAAAATGTACCTATAAATGATTTAGTCACCATATTGGAAACATTGGCAGATAATGGAACTATGACAAAGGATATAGAGGTTTTAACTGAATATGTAAGACATTCCTTAAAACGTACCATCGTAAAGGATTATTTAAATCCCCCAAGGGGGGGTTCTTCCAGTTATAACTATAGATCCAGATATAGAAGAGCTTATTAGTGAAAACACTAAGAGAACCATGTCAGGTTCTATTCCTGTTTTAAAGCCCGATATAATTACTAATATATTTGATAGTATAAATAACACTAATAATAGATTGTTATCTCAAGGGATACAAGGGGGGGTTATCTTGCGTCACCTAAGATTAGAGTTGCCTTTAGAAATTTAACTGCCCATAATTTTCTTGATTTGCCTATACTATCATTAAATGATGTACCAAATGATGTTGAAATTGAAGCTGTAGGGATGGTTGAGAAAATATGATTATTAAAAGATATATTGTAGATGATATGAAGGAAGCCCTAATTAGAGCTAAATATGAATTAGGTAGTGATGCCATTATCATAAGTCAAAGGACCATTAAAATTGGTAAATGGTACAATCCTTTTAAAAAGAAAAAGCTAGAGGTTACCTTAGCTGTAGAAGAAGATACTAAAACAGAAGACAAAGCTATGGAAGAACCGGAGATTATAGAGCCCAAGTATTCATTAAAGGATCTTATAGATAAAAATCCTATGTTTATAAATGCAAATGATAGAATTAGAAATCAATTATTAGGGTATTGCAAGTTGAATTTAAAGGAAAGTGAATATCTAACTAAAGAGGAAATAGTGGATTTTATAAATATTATATTTAAGGATAATTGTTTTAAAAATAAGTTGGATTTATGTAGGATAAATACTTTTATTGGGCCTACAGGAGTTGGTAAAACTACCACTATTGCTAAAATAGCTGCTGAAGAATTTTTAAAAAAATAAGAAAAAGTAGGTCTAATTACAATGGATACCTATAGGATTGGAGCAGTGGAACAGCTTAAAACCTATGCTGGTATACTAGGAGTACCCTTTGAAGTAGTTATAAAACCAGAAGAAATGAAGGAGAAAATAGATAAGCTTAGTAATTGCGATATATTACTTATAGATACATTAGGGACAAGCCAAAATAATAAAGAAAAAAATTGAGGATATCCAAAGTTACTTTAAAGATATTAAAGAAGATATAAATACGTACTTAACAGTAAGTATGTCTACAGATAAGGAAACCTTATTATCTATCTTAAAAAAATATAAAAAAATTAAAATATGATGCCTTGATTTTAACTAAATTTGATGAAATCAGTAGTTTTGCTAATTTCTGGAATATTATAGAAATCAATTCATACCCAGTACAATACTTTTGTTATGGACAAGATGTCCCTGATGATATTAAAATTGCTACTTTAGATAATTTAATATCTTATAGCGAGGAGATTTATAAAAATGATTGATCAAGCTAGTAAATTAAGGGCAATGGTTACGAATAAAAAGACTACTGATTCTATAAAAACCTATTCCATAATTAGCGGTAAAGGTGGAGTAGGCAAAACTAATTTAGCCATAAATCTTGGCATTAAACTACAACAAATGGGAAAAAAAGGTTCTTATACTAGATGCAGATATTGGTATGAGTAATGCCAATATCATGCTAGGTATTGATACACCAATGGATTTATTGGCAGTTCTTCAAGGAAAAGCATTATTAAAGGATATTGTGCTTAAGGGACCAGAGGATGTAGATTTAATTTCTGGCGGAGCTAATTTATTTTTCATGGAAAATTTAGATTCCAAAAAGCAACAGGAGATTTTAGATTCCTTAAGTGGATTAGGAGATTACGATATTATTATCATAGATAATGGGGCAGGTATTAGTAAACAATCTTTAACATTTACTACCTTTGCCCATGAAGTAATATTAGTTACAACTCCAGAACCTACAGCTTTAATGGATGCCTGTAGGGTAATGAAGGCACTTTCCCTATATAAGCTTAAGGATAATATAAAGGTAGTAGTAAATCAGGTACAGGATTTATCCCAAGGAGAAGAAACTTATAATAAACTTTTACAAACTGCTAATAAATTTTTAAATTTAGATATAGAAAGTTTAGGATTTGTATTTAATGATATAAGGGTAGGCAAGGCTATTATGGAGCAAGTCCCCATAGTTTTAAGATATCCTAATGCATTAGCTAGTAAAAATATAACGGAAATAAGTAGAAGGATTCTAGGGGGATAAGGACTATAACAATAATGTATCTAGTTTTCAACAATTAAGTAATAGATTAATTAGATTTTTTTGGGTGATATTCATGGATAGATTTAAATTAAATAGTAAGATTGAGCTAATTACAGAAGACAATGAAATTGCTACAGGGCTTATTTATGACACTATGGAAGACAAGGTTCATGTTTCTATTCCATCAGATGACAGGCAATTTAAACTGTTTCGAGTAGGGGGATATGCTAAAGGGTATTGTCTATTCAGGAAGTGAAACCATTGGCTTTAATTGTATTGTTACTGATAGAATTTATGGTGATTTTCCAATTTATGAATTATCTGAAATAGATAATTTTATGAAGGTACAAAGGAGAGGAGATGTACGAGTGTCCTTTGTTAATCCAATGCAATATACTGGAAATAGATTTTTAATTAATATAGGAAATAGTGAAACATCTCCACAAAAGTAATAGAAAATATAGGTAGATATTTAAAAGATGGAATGATGCTGGATTTAAGTGGTGGTGGTTTAAAACTATCATGCTATGAAAACTTTGATATAGGAAAGATGCTCCTTTTAATATTTGATCTAGATGATGATACCTTTATTCTTAAAGGTAGGATAAAGTATAAAGAGCTAAATACTATAGATAAAAGACTAAATATATTTATGGAATAAAGTTTGAAGATATAGATGAAAGACTTAGGGAAGATATCATTCGTTTTGTATTTATTTTAATGAGAAAAAGCCAGAATAAAATTATAAAGTAGGGATTTCATGTTTTATGAACTTAGTGATCAAGATAATTTAATAATTAAATATTTGCCTTTAGTAAAAAAAAGTAGTCAGTAGAATCGATTCAAAGAATAGTACATATGACTTAGAAGATTTAGTTAGTATAGGAGTCATAGGTTTAATGGATGCTATTAAAAGATATGACTATAAGAAAAAGGTACCCTTTGAAGCCTATGCTAGTCTTCGTATTAGAGGTGCTGTCATTGACGAATTAAGAAAGGCAGGGCCTGTGTCTAGAAGTAGAATAGATAAATTAAATCAATATTATATAGCTAAGGAGAAACTTGAAAACCAGTTAATGAGAACTCCCAGTGAGTCAGAAATATGTAAAGAGTTAAGTATTGATAATAAAGATCTTTCTAACATCCATGAAACAGTGCATTACCTTGCAAATATATCCTTAGAATCCATAGTTTTTTTCTAAAGAGGGAAATGATACGGAATTAATCGACTTAATCCAAGATGAAGATAGTGTTTCTCCAGAGGAACATTATACTAATAAAGAAAAAAAAGAGATGTTAATAAAGGCTATTAATAGCTTAGATGATAGGGAAAAGACGATTTTAAACTTATATTATGTGGAAGAATTATCTATGAAGGAAATAGCCTATATCTTAGATATCTCTATACCTAGGGTGTCTCAAATTCATGGGAAAATTTTAATAAAACTAAGGGATTTTCTAACTCCCTATATGGAGGGAAGATGATGTATACTTTTTTAATAATCCTAGGAGTTTTATTGATTATACTAGGCATATATGCTGATAGAATAGATACACCAAAGGATACATTAGAATCTCAAAATTCCTATGGTGAGATAGAAGAGTTGGTTATTTTAGAAAAAAAGAGTTGCCCATATAGAAAAGATATTATTTGAAGATATTTCAGATGATATTCCTTTAGAAGCTGAAGAAAATAAGGCAAAAAGTGGATTTGAAAAGTATATTTTATTACGAAAATATGAAAGTGAAGATTATTCCATGGAAGAAATATGTAAACTTTTAAATATGAATAAGGGGGGGAGGTTTTATTATTAAAAAAATTATACAAAAATTATCTAAGTTAAAAGGAGATTTTTTTAATTCCCTTAGGCATCGGAATAATTATTTCAGCAATATTGATGAATTTAAGTTATTCAACAAGTAGTAGATTTAGAATAGAAGCTCAAGCACGAAAAATGGGTATGGTTTATCCTTCAGAGATAAAGGTAATAAATCCAAATAATGAGGAGTGAAAATATGGTTAGAAGTATTTTTACAGTTAATAGAAATATGAATGTCCTACAGAAAAAGTTGGAAAACACCAGTGCAAATATGACAAATATGAATACTCCTGGGTATAAGTTTCAAGACATGGTTCAAAGTACCCTAGAATCTAGAGATTTAATAAATTATATGGGAAGTAATGATTTAAATCGAAGACAGGAGCTAGGAAGTCTCGAATTTGGAAATCAAATTGATGAGGTTTATAGAAACTTTAATCAAGGAAATCTAGTGGAAACAAATAAGGAAACGGATTTTGCCATTGTAGATAATGGATTTTTACCATAAGAATGGAAAATGGTGAATTAGGATTTACTAGAAATGGAAATTTTAAAGTAGATAATGATAGTCGCTTAGTTACTATGGAGGGTTATCCAGTTTTAGGAATTGATGATTTTGGCAATACAGTAGATATATATGTGGAAAATAATAGATTAAATGTAGATAATAAAGGGGAAATTTTAGGACAAGATATAAGATTTCAAATGGTAGATTTCCTAGATTATTCTAATTTAACTATTGTGGGAGATACTATATTTACCAATAATCAAGGAGATTATAATATAATTCAAGCTGATATAAGACAGAGATTTTAGAAATATCCAATGTAGATATAGCTAGTGAAATGGTAAAGATGATAGAAATAGCTAGAGAGTTTGAATCTAATCAAAAGCTCTTACATGCTGCTGATGAAACCTTAGGTAAAGCAGTAAATGAAATCGGAAGATTGTAGGTGAAATAGATGATATATAATATACTAAATATTAGTAAAACAGGTTTAAAATCCATGGAAAATAAAATGGATGCAGTATCAGATGACTTAGCCAATGTAAATACAACTGGCTATAAAAGTAAAAATATAAGTTTTCAAGAGCTACTAATAAATGAAATATATGATAATGAAGTATTAATGAGTGAAAATGGGAGACCTGCAGGCATCAATGCAGGGTCTAGAAGTGGTGTAGGAACCATTGATTTTCAACAAGGGAGGATTAGACCATCAGAAGGAGAATTTCATATGTCTATAATGGGAGATGGGTTTTTGGAGTCCGTGATGAAGAAGATAATTTAATGCTAACTAGAAATGGAGGATTCCATTTAAATGAAGATTTGACTATTTCAGATGATAGTGGATATTTTCTGGATTTTATTTCTTATATACCTATAGATGAATGGGGGGGAGAAGGAGAAGTATTTATTTCAGCCCAAGGAGATATAACTAAGGAAGTAGATGATGAAACCCTATTATTAGGTAGAGTCATCCTATATAATCCTGAAGTTTTAGATTCGTTGATTCCATTAGGAGAAGGTAGATATACAGTAGCTGATGGCGTAGAATTATATGATTCCACATATGATAGCGAAGGCTTTGGAGATATAATCCAATATAGTTTAGAGGATTTCAATGTTGATATGACAAAGAGCATAGTTGAAATGATTACAGCCCAAAGGGCATACTCTATGAACGGAAAAGTTATACAAACTACAGATGATATTTTAGATATGATCAACAATATAAAGAGATAGAATAGTTGCCAAGGAGTACTTCCCTTGGCAATTTTTTTTAATTAAGTGGATATAATAGTATATAAGATATATGGAAACGAGGAGTGATAGGATGAAAAAGATATTTAATAATGATTGGGAAGAACTATTAAAGGGAGAAATGGGAAAGGAATATTATCAAAGACTTAGGAGCTTTTTAATTAAAGAGTATAAAACCACCACCATATACCCAGGACCATATGATATATTTAATGCTTTACATTATACAGCTTATAAGGATGTCAAGGCTGTAATCCTAGGGCAGGATCCATATCATGGACCTAATCAAGCCCATGGTTTAGCTTTTCTGTACAGCCAAGTGTAGATATACCTCCATCCCTTAGAAATATGTATAAAGAATTGAAAGATGATTTAGGTTGTTATATACCTAATAATGGGTATCTTAAGAAATGGGCAGATGAAGGTGTATTGCTTTTAAATGCTTCTTTAACTGTGAGAGCAGGTCAGGCTAATTCCCATAGAAATATAGGGTGGGAAACTTTTACAGACCATATAATAAAGTTGCTAAATAAAAGAGAAGAACCAGTAGTTTTTATTCTTTGGGGGGGAAATAATGCTAAGGAAAAGGAAAAATATATTACCAATAAGCAACATTATATTATAAAATCAGTACACCCCAGTCCATTATCAGCCCATAGAGGATTTGGTTCAAAACCTTTTCCAAAACCAATGAATTTTAAAGAGTATTGGGAAGGAACCAATTGATTGGCAAATAGAAAATATCTAATAAATAGAAGGGGGGGATTACATATGGGTGATTATTTAGAATCTAGATTTATTGAAGAAGAAAAACAAAATAAAGGATATTCCAATAATAAGATTCTATCCTAAGGCGACTTTGGGACTATATCCAACTATAATACTGTACCATGGATGGAGTTCTAGTAAGGAATCCCAAAGAATGAGGGGGGGGTTTATATTAAGTAGTTTAGGATATCAAGTTATTATTCCCGATGCCATAAATCATGGGGGGGAAAGAGGTACTGTAGATTATACTAATCCTGAAGTTGCAATGGAATATTTTTGGCCTACAATATTGAAGAATTTAGGGGGGGAGGCAAAAGATATTTTAGACTATGCTATAGATAATTATTCTGCCAATCCTAATAGATTAGGGGGGGTAATAGGAAATTCCATGGGTGGATTTACATCTGCAGGAATATTTGCCCATAATCCTAATATAAAGGCTGCAGTAATATTTAATGGCTCTTGTAATTGGGAACATTCTAATTTAATTTTTAAAGAAGTTCTTGAAATAGAAGATGATAGTAGTTTAGAAGAAATGGAAGTAGAAATAAACTCCATGGATCCAATAAATAATTTAGATGCAATAGTAAATAGACCTGTTTTGATGCTACATGGAGATGCTGATACTTTAGTTAATATAGAAAGTCAGAGATTATTTTATAATAAAGTAAAACCACTATATAATGATAGTAACAAGATAAAGCTAATAGAATATAATAATTTGAACCATTTTGTTACTACAAATATGATGGAAGAGGCAGCAATTTGGTTTGGTAAATACTTATAGTGGGGGGGAGATATTATGAAGCCAATAATAGGACTTACTAGTCAATTTGAATATTCAGTAAGTAGAAAGTTCAATAAACTAAATTATACTTATATAGATGCTGTAGTCAAAGGTGGGGGGGAGTGCCAATAATTATTCCTATTTTAAAAAAACTTAGATGATTTAGATAAATATTTAGATTCCGTAGATGGGATTATCTTTACTGGTGGAGAAGATATTTCACCTTTACTATTTGGGGGGGAAGATCCAACAAAAGAAGTAGATATTATTTGTTATGATAGGGATAAAATAGAATTAGAACTATTTAAGAGAGCTTATAGTAGGGGGGGAATGCCTATTTTAGGAATTTGTAGAGGACTTCAATTGATAAATGTAGCCCTTGGAGGAACTTTGTACCAGGATATAAATAGCCAATTGCCAAATTCCCTTGGTCATATTTCTACCTATAATATAGAAGGAGGATATCACTCCATAGATATTATAAATGATACTATACTTTATGATATCCTTGGTAAAGAAAAGATAAATGTAAATTCTCAACATCATCAAAGTGTTAAGGAATTAGGAAAAAAATTTAAGAGTAAATGCTCTATCTTCTGATGGGGTAATAGAAGGTATAGAGACAACTACAGGTAATTTTGTATTAGGTGTACAATTTCATCCTGAGGCCATGATGGAAGAAGCTAAAGAGTTTATAAATATATTTGAATATTTTATTCTATATTGTTTATAGGAAAAGGTCTTTTCCATAATTAAATAATCCATAGATTATTGTAGCTATATTTATAAGTAAAAGTATAGGCATGCCTATGGTAAATTTTTTTTCTTTTTTTTGTCTTATGTCTAAAAGAGGTCATGGCCATTATTCCACCTAGGGAACCTCCTATTAAGGATAGGCCAAGTAGAGTAGATTCAGGTATTCGCCATTTATTTTTCTTGGCTTTTGCTTTGTCTATTCCAAACATTATAAAATTAATTATATTGATTATAATTAAGTATTTTAATATCATAGTTACACTGCCTTTCCTGTAGTTAATGACAATTTATGAATATAAATTTATATTATTAAGTATATGGACATTATAACATAAATTTTCCTATGTATATAATCTTAAATAAAGAGCTATTAAATATATTGGTGGAGAAATAAGAGCATGTTATAATATTATTAGTATTTTATAAAATAATAACTTTTTAACTAAATAAAATATTTGGAGTGATTGAGATGTTTAAAGTAGGAATAATAACAGCTAGTGATAAAGGTTACATAGGAGAAAGGAAAGATGAATCTGGGGGGGAAGTAATCGCTGAAATCATGAGAGAAGAGAGATATACTATTGAGAGGAAGACTATAGTTCCTGACGATATAGATATGTTATACCAAGAGATGGTTACAATGGCAGATGATTTAGAGGTAGATCTCATACTGACTACAGGAGGTACAGGATTTAGTCCTAGAGATGTGACCCCCCCTGAAGCCACAATAAAGGCATGTGATAGAATGGCAAATGGGATATCTGAGGCTATCAGATATTATAGCCTCCAGATAACTCCAAGAGCTATGCTATCAAGGGCAGTATCTGGCATAAGGGGTAATACTTTGATAATCAATCTTCCTGGTAGTCCAAAGGCAGTAAAGGAATCCTTAGGCTTTATTCTAGACAGTTTACATCATGGCTTGGAGATATTGACAGGTCGTGGATCGGAATGTGCTAGGAAATAAAAAAAACTTCTTGGATATCAAGAAGTTTTTTTATTAGTAAAATAATAGTATTGGTAGTGTGAAATAGTTTGTGTTCCATCCATCCTCTTAAGGATTTTTGATGGATTCAAAATAAGCAAATTATATAAAACCCATAAATTAAAATTCAAATTTTTGAATCTAGATTTACTTTAATTTTACACATATTAATTAAGCTGTCAAGTCTTCTTAATTTTTTTTAATGAGGGAATAGAAGATTAGCAGCAGTAGTAGTAATGTGGGGGGGCTTGTGGTTAACCTGAAAGGTTATCCATAAACCCACATTTTTATTATTTTAGCTATTTAATATTTCTTCAAAGAATATATTAAGTTGAGCTAGTATCTGGTCCCATCCCCTCATCCTTGACTTCCACTTTGAGGTAGCATTTACCATGGCTAAATAAAGGCTTTTTTTCTAAGGAAAAGTCTGTTGGAAAAATCGACTTATTTTTAGTTACTTTTCTTAGTTGTCTATTAAAGTTTTCTATAGCATTTGTGGTATACATCAGCTTTCTTATTTCTGGTGGGTACTTGAAGAAGGTGGAGAGCTCTGCCCAATTATTCCTCCAACTATTAATACAAGATGGATACTTCTTTTGCCACTTATCTTCAAAGTAATCTAGTTGTACTAAAGCTATTTCCTATGTATTTGCCTTGTAAATAGTTTTTAAATCATTCATTAGCTCTTTTCTATCCTTGTAATTTACATACCTTGTAGAGCTTCTTATCTGGTGTATTATACACTTTTGAATTTCTGCCTTAGGATAGACTGCTGTTATAGCTTGGCTAAATCCTGGAAGGTTGTCCGTTGAGAATATCAATACATTTTTAAGTCCCCCCCTATTTTTTTTAGATCATTAAGAACCATTAACCAGTATTTGGAGCTTTCATTTTCTCCTACATACATTCCTAATACTTCTTTATGACCATCCATGGTATAGGCTAATACTATATATACTGCCTTTTTTACTACCATTCCATTATCTCTAACATTGTAGTGAATGGCATCCATAAATACAAAGGGATAGACCTCTTCTAAGGGTCTTTGTCTCCATTCTTCTATGGTTGGCAGGATTTTGTTGGTTATCCTACTTACCATGGATTCTGACAGGCTAAAGCCATATATTTCCTCTATATGACTAGAAATATCTCTTGTTGTCATACCTCTTCCATACATAGATATTATTTGATTTTCTATATTGGATATATCTTTTCATATTTCTTTACTACTTGAGGTTCAAAAGAGCCTTCCCTGTCTCTTGGAACATTAATTTCCATTTCTCCATTACTTGATTTTACTATTTTTGTGCTGTACCCATTTCTAGTATTTATCCCTAAAGGCTTTTCTCCATATTCGTAATCCAAGTGTTCATCTAATTCCGCCTTTAACATTTCTTCCACCAAGCCTGATGTTAAGTCCTTCAAGGCTTCTTGGATGTCCTGAGCTGATTCAGGTTGGTATTGTTCTCTGATTAAATCTAATAATTTTTGATTTTTCTTTCTGGTCTTCTTCTTGCCATTAGAAAATCCTCCTTTTAAGATAATTATATTTTACCTTAAGAGGAGGATTATTCATACACAAATTATTTCACAGTCTCGATTCTATTATTGTGTAATATAGATTTCCACTCTATATCTTTATAATCCCCCCCTGTTTTTGTTCGAATTTTATTTCTATATAGTTCTTTTTCTTGAAGGAATATATTTTCCTGTATATTGCCAATGTTTAGTATATCATCAGGATGTAAAAATCAACAAAGTTTTTTTCAAGGACATCTTTAGGTCTATAGCCTAATAGGCTTTTCCACGTTGTGGAATTAATTTTTAATATTATATTTTTTTTGAATCTGTAATAATAAGTAAATCAGCAATTATATCTAATATGTCTTCAATATCTCTAGTTTTTTTAATTAGTCTTAACTTTAAAGAGTTTTCTTTGCTATTACATAAAATAGGAGAACCGCTAAATAAAGATTTGAAACATGGGTAATATACATATATATTCTCCTTTCTATTCTTTTGATATTTATACCCTTTTTAAAAGCATACAATAATAAATTTTTTTAAATTATAATCTCTACGTCCAATATTTTCCTTGCAATTAAAGCATAATAAGTATATACTTAGTAAGTTAGATATAAGGAGGAAAAGTTTTTGGAAAAAAAGAAAATTTGAAGAAATAAATTTATCCAATGAGATACAAAAAGGTGTTGCTGCTATGGGGGGGTTTGAAGAAATGTCTCCCATACAATCTCAAGCAATACCAGTAATTGTAGAAGGAAAGGACATCATTGGTCAAGCACAAACAGGTACGGGAAAGACTGCTGCCTTTGGTATACCAATATTAGAAATGGTACAGTCGGAAGATAAAACTGTGCAAGCTTTGGTACTTTGTCCCACAAGGGAGCTATCTATTCAGGTAGCAGAAGAAATAGGTAATATAGGTAAATACAAAAAAAAGGAATACAAGTATTACCAGTTTATGGTGGTCAACCTATTGAAAGGCAAATTCGAGCTTTAAAAAGAGGTGTACAAATAGTAGTAGGAACACCAGGAAGAGTAATAGACCACATAAAAAGAAAACTTTAAAGATAGATAATGTTAAAATGATGGTATTAGACGAAGCGGATGAAATGTTTGATATGGGCTTTAGAGATGATATAGGCCTTGTAATGGATGGATTACCTGAAGATAGACAGACCATATTCTTTTCTGCCACTATGCCTCAGGAAATCATAAGATTTGCATCAAGATACCAAAAAAAATCCAGAGATAATTAGAGTGGCTCATAAAGAATTAACAATGCCGAAGATAGAACAGTATTATTTGGAACTAAAGGAACATATGAAAACTGAAATACTAAGTAGATTAATAGATATACACAATCCTAAACTTACAATAGTATTTTGCAATACTAAAAGAAAAGTAGATGAATTAACAGGAGAACTTCAAAGTAGAGGCTATTTTGTAGATGGATTACATGGAGATTTAAAACAAAGCCAAAGGGATACTGTTATGGGTAAGTTTAGAAATGGTTCTATAGATATTTTAGTAGCAACAGATGTGGCAGCTAGAGGTTTAGACGTAGATGATATAGATTTAGTAATCAACTATGATATACCACAGGATGAAGAATATTATGTTCATAGAATTGGTAGAACAGCTAGGGCAGGTAGAGAAGGAATAGCCTTTAGTTTTGTAGTAGGCAGAGATAGGAACAAATTAAGAACTATTCAAAAATATGCTAATACTAAGATAAAAAGAAAGGATCTTCCAACTTTAAAGGATATGGAACAATTATATGAAGCCAATGCATTAGATAATATAAAGGAAGAGATAAATAAAGGTGAATTGGCAAAGTATAGCAAGATTATAGACTTATTAATTGAAGAAGGATATACATCCTTTGACATTGCTGCTGCCTTGTTAAAGTTTTATATTGGAGATAATAAAGCTGAAAAACATCAAGAACTAGATATGGTAGATAGTTATCAGAATAAATCTAAATCAAATAAAATTAAAAGATTATATATTAATATTGGGAAGCGTAAAGGTGCCTCTGCAAGACATATATTAGCAGCTATCTTACAGGAATCAGGAGTACCAAAGGAATATATAGGAAATATAGATATCTACGATAAGTTTACCTTTGTAGAAGTACAAGAAGATTATGCCGATGCTGTAATAGATAATTTAAATAATAAAAGAATAAAAAGAACTAAGGTAACAGTTGAAATAGCAAATCCAAGAAAGAAATAGTCAGATTAATTAATCTGACTATTTCTTTTTGCTTTTAAGGTTTGTCTTAATCTAGTTTCCCTATGGTTTATTATCCTTTTTAAGTTTGGAATATGCTTATATATACTTTGAATAGCAATAAAAATAGCTAAAAGTAAACAGGCATTTCCAAACCCAAGATAAATAGTTGCAAATACAAAAAAATAAAACTAAAGAGATGGTTCCCAATGCTATAAAATCAGTTAGTAAAGTTATAGACAAAATAACTAAAACACCTAATATCCCTAATTTATAATTTATTCCAAATAACATTCCAATAGTAGAAGCAGTACCCTTACCACCTCTAAATTTCATAAAGAAGGGATAATTGTGACCTAAAATTACACTGGTACCATTTAAATATAAACTGAAAATATCACTATTTTTAAATAAATATCTAATAACTAATATAGAAATAATTGCTTTTAATATATCTAATATGGCCACTACAACACCCATTTTCCAACCAAAAACAGTAACAGTATTTGATGCTCCTGCATTTCCTACACCTAAGGTTCGTATATCCTGTTTTTGAGAGTCATACCTAGAATATAGGACCATTGTAAACATCCAAATAAATAACCTATAATGGCTATAAATACATATTTTTCCACATCTTTTCACCTCCTTAAGATAAATTCATTATAGCATAATTTTTATATATAATATATAAAAAAAATGCCTCTAAATAGATAATCAAATTTTTAATTAATTAAACTGTCTACTTTGGAAGGATCATATCTGACTATTTTTTTGCAAAGATTTAAAATAAATAATATATAAGGCTTAAGTTAATAATTAATATAGAAATATTTTTCAAATTTTGACCTAGGTCAAAGATTTAATCCTAAATTCGCCATATAATGAATTTACAATAAAGAAAATAAAAATTAGGAGGAATAAAAATGGCAAAGAAAACTTATCAATTAGAAACATTAACATGTCCATCATGTACAGCAAAGATTCAAGGAATGCTTAAAAAGACAGAGGGAATAGAAGAAGGGGGGGAAGTATTATTTAATACTTCAAGGGTAAAAGTTACCTTTGATGAATCAGTAATAACATCAGAGGAAATAAAGGACAAAATCCATAGACTAGGATTTCAAGTATTAAGTGAAAGATAACAATTAATGGAGGTGGGGGGGTAATGTTTAAAATATCTAAAAATCAAAGATTAATAATATCAGGTATATTGGTGACTTTATCTTTAATCCTGAGATTTACCATAGGTCATGAATTAATTACAAATATAGTAATGATAGCCACAGCAATTGTAGCAGGAACCCCTATCCTCCTAAATGCAATTGCTGCAGCTAGATATAAAATAATAGGTATAGATGCACTAGTATCTATTGCAGTGGTAGGCGCCATGTTAATAGGAGAATATTGGGAAGCTGCTGCAGTAACATTTTTATTTATGTTTGGAGATTATTTAGAATCTAGAACCATAGAAAAAAACAAGATCCTCTATTAAATCATTATTAGATTTAGCACCAGATATTACAAGGGTTATAAGAGATGGAGTAGAATTAGAAATAGGCCCAGAGGATGTAGTACAAGGAGATCATGTAGTGGTAAAGCCAGGAGAAAAATTTCCGTAGACGGTACAGTTATAGAAGGTTCAGCTTATATAAACCAAGCTGCCATAACTGGTGAATCTATACCTGTAAGCAGGTCAATAGATGAAACTGTATTTTCTGGAACTATAATTGAGTCAGGATATTTAATAATTAGGGCAGATAAAGTAGGGGGGGAGGATACTACTTTTTCAAGAATATTGCAAATGGTAGAAGAAGCACAGGACAAAAAGGCTAAAACACAAAAATTCTTAGAAAAATTTTCAAAATATTATACACCGGGAATAATATTTTTATCCATAATGTTTTACTTTGCAACTAAGGACATAAGATTAGCCTTAACTTTATTAGTAATAGCTTGTCCAGGAGCCTTAGTTATATCAACACCAGTTTCAATTGTAGCAGGAATAGGAAATGGAGCAAAACATGGGGTTTTAGTTAAAGGTGGAGAAATTATGGAGAAATTAGGGACTATGAAGGTCCTTGCCTTTGACAAAACAGGGACCCTAACCATTGGGAAACCAGTAGTTACTCAGGTAAAAAGCTATAATATAGATGAAAAAGAATTATTAAGGATAGCTGCCATAGGTGAATCCTTTTCTGAACATCCATTAGGTAAGGCCATAATAAATAGAGCAGAAGAAGAACTAGGACCTATAAAGTCTAAACCAGAGAATGCAGAAATTATAACAGGTCAAGGATTAAAAGTAGTAATAGAAGGTAATACTTATTTGATAGGCAATAGAAGATTATTTAATGAAAATAATGTAGATATTAAAAATATAGAAAATTATTTGAATTTAGAAGAAGAAAAAGGTCAAACTGCTGTAATTGTTGGTAGTTTAGAAGAAATATTGGGTATCATATCCATTGCAGACATAGTAAGAAATGATGCAAAGGAACTAATAGCTAATTTAAAATCTTTAGGTATTAAAAAAAATCGTAATGTTAACAGGAGACAATAAAAGAGCTGCCAAAGCCATATCAGAAGAACTAGGCATAGACGAATATTATGGAGAATTATTGCCAGAAGGTAAAGTAGCAGCATTAAAAGAATTACAAGAAAAATATGGAATCATAGGTATGGTAGGAGATGGGGGGGTAAATGATGCGCCTGCTTTAGCATCGGCAGATTTAGGCATAGCCATAGGAGGAGCAGGAACAGATGTGGCCATGGAAACAGCAGATGTAGTCCTTATGTCAGCAGAAATTAAAAGATTGTCCCATGCCATAGGATTAAGTAGGGCTACTGTACGGAATATGAAACAAAATATCTATTTTGCCTTAATAGTAGCTGGACTACTATTAGCAGGAGTAATAGTTCAAACAGTAAACTTATCCTTTGGAATGTTAATCCATGAATTATCAGTAATATTGGTAGTAATAAATGCTGTAAGACTATTAGGATATGGAGACAAAGGAAGAAGTAAAAAAAGAAGTTCTTTAGGGGGGGAAGTAAGGTGAAATGTAGTTGTTGTAAAAGAGATGGAAAGAATTGTATAGAATTAGTTCCTATATTTAGTAATTTAACTAAAGAAGAAATGTTAGAAGTGGCAGCCATAACAAGAGATAAAACCTTTAAAAAGGTGAAATGATATATATGGCTGGGGATAAGGGTGAGAAACTTTACGTTATTCACAGTGGAAAAGTCAAGATAAGTAGATTTACATCTTCAGGAAAGGAACAGGTAATTAGAATCCTAGGACCAGGAGAATTTATGGGAGAACTATCTCTATTTAGTTCAGCAACTATGACAGATAATGGAGAAGCTTTAGAAGATACAACCATGTGTATAATCGGTGGTTCAGATTTTAAAAAAACTAATGAAGAAATACCCAGATATTTCCTTTAAAATAATGGAAGAATTAAGTAAGAGATTGGAAAAGGCAGAAAATCTAATAGAAAATATTAGCCTTCATTCTGTAGAAAAAGATTAGCTCAAACATTATTGGGTATGGCTAATAATAGGGATGAAATCAATTTAAAGATGAGTAAAAGGGATTTAGCTTCCCATATAGGTATGAGTCAAGAAACTTTAAGTAGAAAGCTTTCAGCTTTTCAAGAACTAGGTATTATAAGATTAGTAGGTCATAGAGGTATAATCATACTGAACAAAAATGCATTGGAAGAAATAGAATAATCTAATAAAAGGTAGGTGATATATTTGGAATCTATTAGAATTATGGTAGAAGAGCATGAAAATATTAGGAGAATGTTGAATATAATAAGAGAGATATCCTACAGGATTATGACATTGGGAGAATTTGATATAGAAGATATCCCTAGAATAATTGATTTTGTTAGAACTTATGCAGATAAACACCATCATGGAAAAGAAGAAAATATATTATTTGAAACTATGAATAAGACTATTGAAAAACTGGCAAAATCAGGAGCAATAACTGGAATGTATATTGAGCATGATCTAGGTAGATTGTATATGGGGGAATTTAGAAAAAGCTGTAAATAGATATAAAAATGGCGATGATCGAGGCCGTTTAGATATTATTGCCAATGCTATTTCTTATGCTGATCTTTTAGATAGACATATTGAAAAGGAAAATACAGCAATGTATAGATTTGCTGAAAACATGTTAGACTCGGAGAGTAAATCCTATATAGAAGATGAGTGTAAAAAAAAGTGGAAGACTATGCATCTAAAGAAGGTTTACAAGATAAATATATACTTTTATTAAATGAGTTAGAAAGAAAGTATTTAAAGGCATAATAAATTTTGTGTCTTTGGATAAGGATAAAATATAAGGAGGTAATAAAGTGAGTTTTAAGATTACAGACAAAGTGACTTGGGTAGGAAAGATCGATTGGGAGTTAAGAAGATTTCATGGTGATGAATATTCTACAGATAGAGGTTCTTCATATAATTCCTATTTAATTAAAGATGAAAAGACAGTACTTATTGATACAGTTTGGGAACCCTTTGCTAAGGAATTTGTAGACAATTTAAAAAAAGGAAATCGACTTAAATGAAATTGACTATATTATAGCTCAACACTCTGAAATTGACCATAGTGGTGCCTTACCCCCCCTATTGATGAAGGAAATACCAGATACTCCAATTTACTGTACATCAAATGGGGGGGCAAAGATTTTAAAGGCCCATTTCCACGAAGATTGGAATTTTATAGAAGTTAAAACTGGAGATACCCTTAATATTGGAGAATCAACTTTAACATTTGTTGAAGCTAGGATGTTACACTGGCCAGATAGTATGATGACTTATATGGATAGTGATGCCATATTATTTAGTAATGATGCCTTTGGACAACATTATGCTTCAGATTTAATGTATAATGACTTAGTAGATCAATGTGAATTATATGAAGAAGCTATTAAATATTATGCAAATATATTAACTCCATTTAGTCCATTGGTTACAAATAAAATCAAAGAAGTTTTAAGTTTAGAACTTCCACTTAATATGATAGCTACAAGTCATGGCGTTATTTGGAGAGATAATCCAGCTCAAATAGTTGAAAAATATTTAGAATGGGCAAATGCTTATCAAGAAAATCAAGTTACCATAGTATATGATACTATGTGGAATGCAACTAGAAGAATGGCTGAGGCCATAGCAGAAGGAATTAAATCTGTTGATGGTACAGTAACGGTAAAGTTATTTAATGCTGCTAATACTGACAAAATGATATAATAACTGAATTATTTAGATCCAAGGCCTTATTATTTGGTTCATCTACTGTAAATAAAGGTATAATGAATGCAACAGGTGGGCTACTAGAGATGATTAAAGGAATTGGATTTAAAAATAAGAAGGCAGCAGCCTTTGGTTCCTATGGTTGGTCAGGAGAATCTGTAGGAATAATAGAAGAAAAACTAAAAGATGCAAAATTAGATTTAATTGAAGGTGGACCAAAGATACTTTGGAATCCAGATAAAGATGCCTTAGAACAATGTGTAGAATTTGGTAAAGAATTTGCACAAAAGCTATAAAGCTGTGAGGGAGGATAGATTATACTATCCTCTTTTATTTTTCTATTTATTCCTTTATTACTTAATAGTAGCAAAGTATAAGTGAAGGGAATAAAATGAATAAAAGAATAATTGATA
>JMBX01000071.1_pt1 | contig 25378 bp, 42 predicted proteins | sample 616521 | NCBI WGS metagenome assembly JMBX01 (sample SAMN02727906, study PRJNA239997) | anaerobic digester metagenome | biome: anaerobic digester; isolation source: mesophilic anaerobic digester inoculated with municipal waste water sludge... | place: Germany: Bielefeld University, CeBiTec ...
TGGGTATATTAAGTATGGGAGCAGGTAAGGACGATGTTTTAACTATTAAAGCTGAAGGTGAAGATGAAGAAAATGCTGTAAAAACATTAGTGGATTTAATTTCAAATAAATTAAGCGAATAAGGAGGAAATACTATGCAAGGGATAGGAACTTCCCCAGGAATTAGCATGGGAAAAGTCTTTTTATATGTAGAGCCAAGAAATAAAAGTTAAAAAAACAAATTCAAGCAATAGAAGAAGAAATACAATGTCTAAATGAAGCTTTAGAGATAGCAAAACAAGAAATAGATAAATTATATAGGATTACTATGGATACCATTGGAGAAGAAGAAGCTGAAATATTTTCAGCACATAAAATGATGTTAGAAGATCCAGAATTTATTAGTGGAATAAAAGAAAAAAAATATCCACTGAAAAGATAAATGTTGAATGGGCTGTTAAAGAAACTGCCAATATGTTTATATCCTTATTTGAAAATATAGAAGATGAATACCTAAGGGCAAGGGCTGCAGATTTACAGGATGTATCCAATAGATTACTAAGGGTATTGCTAAACATACAATCTGTAGATTTGGCATCTATTGATGAAGATTCTATAATAGTTGCAGAAGATTTAACCCCCCCATCAGACACAGCAGGAATGAATAAAGATAGAGTTGTAGGATTTATAACTGAATTAGGTGGAAGAACATCTCATACTTCAATTATTGCTAGGACATTGGAAATACCATCTATTGCAGGTGTGAAAGATGCAACTAAATTAGTAAAACATGGAGATTTCATGATAATTGATGGTTTAACAGGCGAGATATTTATAAATCCAGAGGAAGAAATAATAAAGGATTATAAAAATAAATTAGAATCACAAAAAGAATTTAAAAGGGAATTAGAAAGACTAATAGGTGAAAAATCAACTTCAAAGGATGGATATACCGTTGAGTTGGCTGGAAATATAGGGACTCCAGCAGATATAGATAGTGTTTTAGAAAATGATGGCGAAGGAGTAGGATTATTTAGAACAGAATTCTTATATATGGATAAGGATAGATTACCTACAGAAGAAGAGCAATTTAATGCCTATAAAGAAGTAACAGAAAAATTAGGAGATAGGCCTTTAGTAATTAGAACATTAGATGTAGGAGGAGACAAAGAGATTCCTTATTTAAATCTACCAAAGGAATTAAATCCTTTTTTTAGGCTATAGAGCCATTAGGCTTTGTTTAGATAGATTAGATATATTTAAAACCCAACTAAGGGCAATATATAGAGCTAGTAATTATGGAAATATAAAATCATGTTTCCTATGATATCTGATATAGGAGAATTGAGAGAAGCTAAAGCAGTTGCAGCAGAAGTAAGGGAAGAATTAAGGAAGGAAAATATACCTTTTAATGAAAATGTTGAATTGGGAATAATGGTGGAAGTTCCGTCTGTTGCAATACATTCTGAGGCATTTGCCAAAGAAGTTGACTTTTTTTAGTTTAGGAACTAATGATTTAATCCAATATACAGTTGCAGTAGACAGGGGGGGTAATCAAACTATTGCTCATTTATACAACCAATATCACCCAGCAGTTTTAAGACTTATTAAGATGACAATAGATAATGGACACAAAGCAGGGATATGGGTTGGAATGTGCGGAGAAGTAGCAGGAGATGAAAAACTAATTCCAGTATTATTAGGCATGGGACTAGATGAATTTAGCATGAGTGCCTCATCTATTTTAAAGGCTAGATATTTAATAAAAAAATACATCAAAAAAAGAAGTAGAAACTATGTTAGAAGATATATTAAATTTACCAACTGCAGAAGATGTAGAAGTCTTTATAGACAATCATATATTAAAATAAATTTTTTTTAAATAAATCCTAAGGAAAACTTAGGATTTATTTTTTTTATTTAAATGGAATAATAGATATAGACTAATATTAAAAAAATAAATAGGAGGTTTATATCTTGCAAATAAGATTATTTATTATTGCCATTACACCAGCGATTATTGGAATGTTTGCTATTTATTTAAGTGATAGAGTAGATAGAGAACCTGCTAAACTCTTATTTTTAACTTATCTATTAGGAGCCTTAGCAGTAATCCCATCTATTTTAGTAGAAGAAATTTTAATTAGATTTAATATATTTTCAGGGGGTTTTTCAAGCCTTTTATAATGCTTTTATTGTAGCGGCATTAACAGAAGAGTATTTTAAGCGACTAGTAATATTGAAACTACCTATTAGGACTAGTTATTTCAATGAAAAGCTAGATGGTATTGTATATGGAGTATTTGCTGCTTTAGGCTTTGCTACTGTGGAGAATATTATATATGTAGTATTTACATATTCTAACAATCCTTTTATTGGACTATATAGGGGGGGATATTTTCAGTACCAGCCATGGTGTATTTGGAATTACTATGGGATACTATTTATCATTATATAAGTTTAATACAGATAATAAGGGAAAGGCATTAAATTATAGAAAATCATTAATTATGCCAGTGATATTACATGGGATTTTTGATTTTATATTGATGGCTAATATACCTGAATTAACACTATTGTTTGTACCTTATGTAGTATTTATTTGGTGGATAAACGAAAGAAAGCTTTCAGCATTTATATTTGATTCCAAAAATAGAATTATACATGACAGGGAAGAATAAACAATCTCTTGCTTGAAGTTAATAAAATTTAGGTATAATATATAAATAAAGGCTAAAAACGGACAAGCTAATAAAATTAATTAAGGTGGAATATGAGAAAAAAAAGCATTTATTTACAATAATATTTATTATTATACTATCCATTGTTTTATTAAATAAAATCAAAATCCTAGATACAGATACTAGCGATCAAAATCCAATGGAAAACATAGTAGAAAATAATAGCTCTTTAGATAAAGAAACATTTTCTGAAGATCCTATAATAAGTTATGAGGAGAAAACTGCCAACATAAGCCTATTGGCAGTTGGGGGGGATATTATGTTCCATATGCCCCCCCAGCTTAAGTCTGCTAAAACTCAAGAAGGCTCATATGATTTTGTACCAGTATTTAATCATGTAAAAAAAATATATTCAAGAATCAGATATTTCCATTGCTAATTTTGAAACTGTAACAGCTGGTAGAGAAAAAGGATATTCAGGATTTCCAAGATTTAATAGTCCCAAACAATCATTACTGGCTTTAAGTGAGGTAGGTTTTGATATATTATCTACAGCAAATAATCATAGTTTAGATCAAGGAAGGGAAGGAATAATTTCAACTTTAAAAAAATATAGAAGAATATGGATTAAAATCCATAGGTACATACGACAAATTAGGATCTGAGCCTTTAATTCAAGAAGTTCAGGGTATAGATTTAGGATTTTTATCATATACCTATGGAGTAAATGGATTAGAATCCCTTTTATCAAAAGATGAATTATCTTATATGATAAATCTTATAGATGAAGAAAAGATAAAGATGGATATAGAGAGTTTAAAAGATAAAGATGTTGATTTAATAGTAATTTTTATTCACTGGGGGGGTCATGAATACCATAAGGAGCCCTCAGAATATCAAATATCTCTAGGTAATAAAATGGTAGAGTGGGGGGGTGCTAATATAATACTAGGGAGTCATCCCCCCCATGTTATTCAAAAATCTGAGATAATAGAATATAAAGGAAAAGAAAATTTTATTATTTATTCCATGGGAAATTTTTATCAAATCAAAGGGAGTCAACAATGGGAAATCCCTATACTGAAGATGGGGGGGTTATGGTTAAAATAAATATAGAGAAGGATTTTTCAAATAATAATACCTTAATTAAAGATATTGAATATATTCCTACATGGGTTCATCGTTATACTGAAGATAATAGGATAAAGTTTGAAATATTACCAGTGTTAGATATATTAGGAGAAGAATCGGAAATAGATTTAAATTCAGATATACTGTTGAGAATTAATAAATCCTATAGTGATACTATGGAAGTATTAAATATTAAATAATAAATATTTAATAAAAAGATTTTATTAATGTTCACTTTTATTATATAATATAGATAGTTGTGTATTTATACTTATTAAAATGTAAAGGCGTGATATCCTTGCAATCCTTAAATGCAGTATTTTCAAATCTACGAATGAGAGATGTAGTTGATATAGTAATAGTAGCAGTTGTTTTATATAAATTGTTTACTTTAATTAAAGAAACTAGAGCAGAACAACTAACTAAAGGTATAGTTGTGTTATTAATTTTAACAAAATTAAGTGAATGGGCAGAGTTATTTACTATTAACTGGATTTTAAATAATGCCATGACCGTAGGGACATTGGCGATCCTAATAGTTTTTCAACCAGAACTTAGAAGAGGTTTGGAATATATTGGAAGAAGTAGATTTTTTTACTAAATCTTTAATTGAAATAAGAGGAGAGAGTTTATCTAAGGTTGTAGAAGAAATAGTGGAAGCAGCAGCCTCACTATCTAGGCAAAAAAATCGGTGCATTAATTGTTATAGAGAGGCAGACAGGGCTTAATGAAGTGGCTGAAACTGGAACCAGAATAAATGGATTAGTTTCCAGTGATTTATTGATAAATATATTTATTCCTAATACTCCATTACATGATGGGGGGGCAGTGATTATAAAAGACGATAAAATAAAAGCAGCTGCTTGCTTTTTGCCACTTACTGATAATACTAGTGTAAGCAAGGAATTAGGGACTAGACATAGAGCAGCATTAGGAATATCAGAAAGATCAGATAGTCTTTCCATTATTGTATCTGAAGAAACAGGGGGGCAATATCTGTTGCAGAAAATGGTAGTATTTCTAGATATTTAGATACAAAGACTTTGACTCAAATATTATTAGATATGTATAAGCCTGATGCAGATAAACAAACATTTATAGATAAATGGAGGCTAAAAAAATGAGCAAGGGAAAAAAATAATATAACAGCTAAAATCTTTGCTTTAATAATTGCCATTATTTTGTGGAGTTATGTTATGAGTATTGAAAACCCAGAGATTTCAAAGGAATATAAAAACATAAATGTAAACCTATTTAATGTATCAGAATTAGAACGTCAAGGTATAGTAGTTATGGAACCAAAGGATGTTAAAATTAATGTAAAGGTTATTGGGAAAAAAATCTGAAATGGATAGAGATAGATTTACAGCTAGTAATATTAGTGCAAAAGTTGATTTAAGTGGTTATAGCGAAGGACAAGTTAGGGTTCCAATATTAGTTAGTTTAATTAATAATCCATATAATGTTAGGATAGTAAACTATGAACCCAAAGAAGTATTGTTTACATTAGATAGTGTAGTTACAGAGAAAAAAATTGTAACAGTTCAAACTACTGGAGATTTACCAAAGGACTATATATTAGGAGATACTTCTTCAAGGCCACAAACAGTTTTAGTAACTGGTCCAAGAACTTGGGTCAATGAAGTTTCACAGGTTGTTGCTGCTGTAGATGTTACAGATAAAACCAAACCTTTTGATTTGCCAGTTCCAATACAATTAAAAGATGGTCAAGGCAATGATGTAAGGGGGGCGTGGAAAAAGATCCAAGTGTAGTAGATATTAATATACCTATATATAGGAAACAAGTTTTACCTATTGAATTACAAACACAAAATGAACTTCCTGAAAACTATATTATTAGTGAAATTAAAATTAATCCAAGTACAATTGAAGTAAAAGGTAACAATGATATTATAAACTTGAACCATATCAATACTAAAGTTATAGATATAAATGAATTATTAGATAAACCATCTATGAAAGTAGAATTAGACTTACCAGAGAATGTTGAATTATTAGATCCTAATCAAGAAGTATATATTGATTATATAATTGAAGAAGTTGATATTAAGGATTATATAATGGATTTTGATGAGCTAGATATAAGAAACTTAGATGAAGGATTGTCTATAGGGGGGGTGGATGAATTAAACAATAGTATTTTAATATCTTTAAAGGGATCTAAGAAAGATTTAGAAGAAATTACAAAGGAAGATATTAAAGCTTTTATCGACTTAGTTGATTTAGAAGAAGGAAAACACGAAGTAGAAGTTCAAATAGAACCAATTAAAAATATAATCATAGAATCTATAGATCCAGAAATCTTAACTATTGACTTAAGTACGGAAAATAGAACTTGATTTGATTAGAATATAGAAAAGCTACTAGTACAAAACTAGTAGTTTTTTTAATGCAAATTGCAAATACTATGCTATACTAATACTATCAAATAATGGAGGATAAATATGAAGTTTATTATACCTGATTATGTAAAGAGAGTTTTAAATAAATTAAAAGAACATAACTATGAATCCTTTATTGTAGGAGGGAGTGTAAGAGATTTAATATTGGGAAAGAAACCATGGGATTTTGATGTAACTACAAATGCAAAACCAGATGAAATAGAAGAAATTTTTAAAGATTATAAGACAATTTCCATAGGTAAGGAATTTGGTACAGTAGTAGTGGTACAGGAAGAGGGAAATATAGAGATCACTACCTATAGAACAGAAGGGAAATATATAGATGGAAGAAGACCTTCTGAAGTTAAATTTTCCAATAAAATAGATGAAGATTTAAGTCGTAGGGATTTTACTATAAATGCTATGGCATATAATGAAGACATAGGTCTAATAGATCCTTTTAATGGTAGAAAAGATTTAGAAAAAGATATAATAAAAACAGTAGGAAATCCTATGGAACGATTTATAGAAGACCATCTTAGAATTTTAAGGGCAGTGAGATTTGCTACACAGCTGGATTTTATCATTGAAGATGATACTAAAAAGGCTTGTGGTGAAATGAACTATCTATTAGAAAGGATAAGTGTTGAGAGAATTAGGGAAGAACTCTTTAAAATACTATTGTCAGAAAAGCCATCCTATGGTATAAGATTAATGAAGGATTTAGGTATTTTAAAAATAATTATACCTGAACTTGTGGATGCAGTAGGATTTAATCAATATAATCCTCATCATGATAAAAATGTATTTGAGCATATCCTATGTGTAGTGAATAATACTCCGCCTATATTAGAAATTAGATTGGCAGCATTATTCCATGATATAGGAAAACCCCACACACTTACTATAGATGAAAAGGGAGTAGGTCATTTCTATGGTCATGATAAATTAGGAGCAGAGATAGCCGAAAGGATACTGAAAAGGCTTAAATGTTCCAATGAATTAATTAATAGTGTAACAATTCTAATAAGGGAACATATGACTCATCATAATAAATATAAAGATAAAGGTTTAAAGAGGCTAATAAATAGGGTAGGTAAGGAAAGGATATTTAATCTTATAGAATTACAAAAATCAGATAGAATTTGTTCTAGCAATGATGTAAATATAGACTTTTTATTTCAAAGAGAAAAGGAAATCAAAAGGATTTTAGAAAGTAAAGAACCTTATGAAAAAAAACACCTTGCAATTGATGGACATGATATAATAAACTTAGGATATATACAAGGAGAACTTATAGGAATTATTTTAGATTATTTAATGGAAAAGTCATAGATGATCCAGATTTGAATAACAAAGAAAAACTAATTGAAATCACGCTTAATAAATTTAAACAATAGAACTTATTAAACTTTAAGGGGGGGAAGAGATTTTGTCTAAGTTATTTGGTACAGACGGCATTAGAGGCATTGCAAATAAGGAATTAACACCTGAGTTGGCCTTTCAAGTAGGGAGGGCAGGTGCTTATATATTATCTAATGGGAAAAAAGGAAAATAGTAGTAGGGAAGGACACTAGGATTTCTGGAGACATGCTGGAATCAGCCCTTATAGCAGGAATAACATCTATAGGATTGGATGTTATCTCAGTAGGAGTTATTCCCACCCCCCCAGCAGTTGCATATTTAACAAGAAAATATGGCGCATTGGCAGGAGTAGTTATATCAGCTTCCCACAATCCAGGGGAATATAATGGGATAAAATTTTTTTTAATAATAAAGGATTAAAACTACCAGATGAAGTAGAGGGCAAAATAGAAAATATAATTTTAGAATATAAAGAATTAGATTTACGACCTATAGGAGAAAATATAGGTAAACTATATAGGGAAGAAAATGGTTCTAAGGATTATAAAGATTTTTTTTAAAATCCACCATTAATATAGATTTAACAGGAATGAAAATAGCTATAGATTGTGGTCATGGGGCCTTATATAAAATAGCTCCTGAACTTATTAGAGAATTAAATGGAGAAGTGGTAGTAGTAAATGATAATCCAAATGGAATGAATATAAATGATAATTGTGGTTCAACTAACCCAGATATTATAAAGGAATTAGTTATTAAAGAAAAAGCAGATATAGGATTGTCTTTTGATGGAGATGGGGGGGATAGAATTATTGCTATAGATAATAACGGCAAATTAGTAGATGGAGATCATATATTGGCAATTTGTGCAACTCATTTGAAAACAATGGGAAATTAAAAACAATACAGTAGTAGGTACTGTCATGACCAACATGGGTTTAGATATATATTTAAAAGAAAAGGGTATAAATATAGTTAAGACATCTGTAGGAGATAGATATGTTTTAGAAGAAATGCTTAAATCAGGATTTGTAATAGGTGGGGAGCAATCAGGACATATTATATTTTAGAATATAATACTACAGGAGATGGATTAGCTACAGCTTTACATTTATTAGAAGTAGTAAAAGCTACAGGAAAAACCATGGCAGAATTAAATACACTAATGGAAAATTACCCACAAGTATTGATAAATGCTAGAGTAAAAAAACAATATGAAATATAAATATTTGGAAAATAAAGAAATAAAATCTGAAATAGACAGGATAGAAAAAATGTTTCATGGGGAAGGTAGAGTAGTTATACGGCCATCAGGAACAGAACCATTAGTACGGGTGATGATAGAAGGGAAAGACCAAGAGGAAATAACTAAAATAGCTAAAGAATTAGCCTTGTTTATAGAAGAAAGGATTGGAACAAAAGAATAATTAAGAGGGGGATAAAATTGGATTACAAAATAGTAGCAGATAGTAGTTGTGATTTAAATGAAGAGCTTCAAAAAAAAGTTAAATATTAGCTTAATACCATTTAATATTTCTGTAGATGATGAAGAATTTATAGATAATGAAAATCTAGATACTAAGGAATTAATTAAGGCTATGAAAAATAGCCCTAATCCCGTAAAAACATCATGTCCATCACCAGGAGATTTTTTTGGAAAAATTTAAGCAAGCAAAGGATATTTTTGCTATAACTATTTCAGCGAATTTATCTGGAACATATAATAGTGCTAAATTAGCTAGACAAATGGCTTTAGATGAAGATCCTGATAAGTTTATTCATGTATTTGATTCAAAATCAGCAAGCATAGGGGAAACTTTAGTAGCCCTTAAAATAGATGAGCTTGTTAAAGAAAAATTGAGTAATTTAGAAATAGTAGAAACTGTAGAAAATTATATCAGTGAAATGAAGACCTTTTTTTATATTAGAAAGCTTAGACAATCTAATAAAAAAATGTAGAATATCAAAAACTAAAGGGTTGATTGCATCTGTATTGAATTTTAAACCTATAATGGGTTCTGATGAAGATGGGAATATACGATTAGTAGAAAATCACAGAGGTACAAAATCCTTTAATAGATTAGTAGAGATTATAGGTGAGACTAGGATGATTTTGCAGATAAGGTATTAGCTATATCCCATGCCAATGCCCTTGATAAAGCCTTAGATTTAAAAGAAAAATAGAAAAACTTTATAATTTTAAAGAGATATTAATAGTAGAAACAAAAGGACTAAGTACTGCCTACGCATATGATGGAGGAGTAATTTTAGCCTATTAGAGAGGTTGGTAAAATGAAGAAAAAGTAGTCCTAGGCATGAGTGGAGGAGTAGATAGCTCTGTTGCTGCTTATGTTTTGCAACAACAAGGATACGAAGTAATTGGAGTTACCTTAAGTCAAATTCCTCATGATGAGGTATATGACGAAAATGAAGGAGGCTGCTGCTCAATATCTTCAGTATTTGATGCTAAGCAAGTAGCTCATGATTTAGGAATTCCACATTATGTAATGAATTTTAGAGGATTATTTGAAAGAAAAGTCATAGATTATTTTGTTAATGAATATTTAGAAGGTAGAACTCCTAACCCTTGCCTTGCATGTAACAAGTTTATTAGATTTAGTGAATTTTTAGAAAAGGCTAGGGGGGGATTAGGTGCTGATTATATAGCTACAGGACATTATGCCATAAGGGAAAAAGATGAAAAAAACAGGAAGGTTTTTATTAAAGAAAAGTGCAGATAAGAGAAAAGACCAGACTTATTTCTTACATCAAATAACCCAATATCAATTAGCACACACACTATTTCCCTTAGGAGGATATACTAAAGATAAGGTCAGAGAATTAGCAGAAGAAATTGGATTGATTATCCACGATAAGCCTGATAGTGAAGAAATATGTTTTATACCTGATGATGATCATGGTAGTTTTATAAAAAGAAGAGTTCCTCATAAAGTAAAGCCTGGAAATTTTATTGACAAAGATGGTAATATTTTAGGGCAACATAAGGGAATCATATATTATACTATTGGGCAAAGGAAAGGTTTAGGCATAGCTTTAGGTAAAAAAAGCATTTGTTCAAAAAAATAATTCCTGAAACAAATGAAATAGTTTTAGGAGATGAAAAGGATATATTTAGTGATAAGCTTTATGCTGAAGAACTTAACTTTATACCCTTTGATTCTTTTTCTGGAGAATTGGAGGTTACTGCAAAGGTTAGATACTCAATGAAAGAATCAAAGGCCATAGTAACCCTTCACAATAATGGCAATGGTGTAATGGTTAAGTTTATGGAACCGCAAAGGGCTATTACAAAGGGGGGGCAAGCTGTTGTATTTTATGATGGAGAAATAGTTGTAGGTGGTGGAATAATCAAGGAAGTCTATTAAGAAAAAAATAATTGACAAATCCTTATTGGGTGGTATAATAAAGAAGTAATAAAATTCTTTATGCGGGAGTGGCGGAATTGGCAGACGCGCTAGACTTAGGATCTAGTGTCTTTGACGTGGGGGGGTTCAAGTCCTCTTTCCCGCACCACAAAACCAATGGGAAACCATTGGTTTTTTCCTATGTCTTTGTAATAAAAACATTGTTATGATATAATAATATGATATAATATTAGGGAAATTAGCGAATTAAATTCGAATACTATTTAGGAGGATACAATATAATGAAAGCAGTTTTAGAAAAAAAAGAAAATAACAAAGTCTTCTTTAATTTTGAATTAGAAGCAAAAGCATTTGAAGGTGCAATTCAAAAAGCATATTTAAAAAACAGAAGTAGATTCAATATTCCAGGATTCAGAAAAGGAAAAGTTCCAAGAAAGATTATTGAAATGAATTATGGAGAAGGAATATTTTATGAAGATGCTATTAATATTCTTTTACCAGATGCTTATGAAGAAGCCATTACTGAATTAGATTTAGAGCCAGTAGATACACCAGATATAGACATCGAAGAAATTGAAAAAGGGCAACCTGTTTTGGTTAAAGTAGAAGTAGATGTAAAACCAGAATTTAAACTAGGAGATTATAAAAGTATAGAATTAGAAAAAAATAGAGTATAATGTTACAGATGAAATGATAGAACATGAATTAAAACATGTTCAAGATGCAAATGCCAGACTGTTAGATGCTTCAGATAGAGAAGTAAAAGAAGGAGATATAGTTACTATAGACTTTGAAGGATTTGTAGATGGAGAACAATTCCCAGGAGGTACTGCAGAGGGATATGAGCTAACAATCGGTTCAAATATGTTTATTCCAGGATTTGAAGAACAACTTATAGGAAATAAAAAAAAGATGAACAAGTGGAAGTAAACGTAAAATTCCCTGAAGAATATCATGAAGAAACCTTAGCAGGAAAAGAAGCTATGTTTAAAGTAACTATTCATGATATAAAAGAAAAGGAATTACCAGAATTAGACGATGAATTTGCTAAAGATGTAAGCGAATTCGATACATTAGAAGAATATAAAATGATATAAGAGAAAAATTAGAAAAAGAAATGAAAATCAAGAAGAAATTGAAACAGAAAATAGAGTTATTGAAAAGCATTGGAGATTTCAGAAGTAGATATTCCTAATGGAATGGTCGAAACTCAACTAGACAATGAAATAAGACAATTTGACTATAGATTAAGAACTCAAGGTCTAGATTTAGAAAAATATTTAGAATTAATAGGCTCTAAAATTGAAGATCTAAGGGAGCAATTAAAACCAGCAGCTTCAAATAGAGTAAAAGTAGATTTGCTTCTAGAAGCTATAGTTAAAGAGGAAAATATAGAAGTTACAGAAGAAGATATAGACGAAGAGTTAATTAAATTATCGGAACAATATGGAGCTGAAGACAAAGAAGAGTTTATAGCAGATATGAAAAAGGAGATTTAGAATTTATAAAAACGGGTATAGCTAATGGTAAAGCTGTTAAACTTTTAGTTGAAAATGCTAAATTTAATTAATAGGAGGGATTACTATGGCATTAGTACCAGTAGTAGTAGAGCAAACCAGTAGAGGCGAAAGGTCTTATGATATATATTCAAGACTGCTTAAAGAGAGAATTATATTTTTAGGCACAGAAGTAAATGATACAATGGCAGATTTAATTGTTGCCCAATTATTATTTTAGAAGCAGAAGATCCAGATAAAGATATACAAATTTATATCAATAGTCCTGGTGGTTCTGTAAGTGCAGGATTTGCTATTTATGATACTATGCAGTATATAAAACCTGATGTGTCAACTATATGTATAGGTAGAGCTGCAAGTATGGGAGCATTTTTATTAGCAGCAGGAACTAAAGGTAAAAGATTTTCATTACCAAATTCTGATATAATGATTCACCAACCACTAGGTGGAACTCAAGGTCAAGCAGAAGATATTAGAATTCAAGCAGAAAAGATTCTTGAAATACGTGATAGAATCAATAGAATTTTAAGTGAAAGAACAGGTCAACCTTTAGAAAAAAAATTGCAAAGGATACAGATAGAGATTATCATTTAACCGCTGAGCAAGCAGTTGAATATGGTATAATAGATGAAGTAATTACTTCAAGAAAATAAATCAAGAGAGGTGTCACCATGGCCAAATATGAAGACAAACAGCTTCGATGCTCTTTTTGTGGGAAACCCCCAAGACCAAGTACGAAGGTTAATAGCTGGGCCAAATGTTTATATATGTAATGAATGTATAGAGTTGTGTCAAGAAATAATTGAAGAAGAATTTTTGGATTACTTTGAATATGATATGAAAGAAGTTCCAACACCTTCTCAAATAAAAGAAACTCTAGATGATTACGTTATTAAACAAGAAAGAGCAAAGAGAGCTTTAGCCGTGGCTGTTTATAACCATTATAAAAGGATAAATAAAAAGGTTACAAAGAACAACGATGTAGAGCTACAAAAGAGTAATATAATTATGATTGGGCCCACTGGCTCAGGAAAGACTTTATTAGCTCAAACTTTAGCAAAAATATTAGATGTACCTTTTGCAATTGCAGATGCTACTTCTCTTACAGAAGCAGGATATGTAGGAGAAGATGTGGAAAATATAATTTTAAAGCTTATTCAAGCTGCAGATTATGATATTGAAAGAGCAGAAAAGGGTATAATTTATATAGATGAAATAGATAAAATAGCTAGAAAAACAGAAAATCCATCTATAACAAGAGATGTTAGTGGGGGGGAAGGTGTACAACAAGCTTTATTAAAAGTATTGGAAGGTACAGTAGCCAATGTACCACCTCAAGGTGGAAGAAAACATCCACATCAAGAATTTATTCAAGTAGATACCACTAATATACTGTTTATTGTAGGTGGAGCCTTTGATGGGTTAGATAAGATAATCCAAAACCGTATAGGTAAACATTCCATGGGATTTGGAGCTGAAATTAAATCCAAAGAAAAACAACAGGTAGGAGAGTTATTAAAAAAATCTTCAACCTGAAGACTTATTAAAATTTGGATTGATTCCAGAATTTGTAGGAAGATTACCAGTAATGGTAACTTTAGAAGAATTAGATGAAGAAGCTTTAGTTGAAATATTGACTAAACCTAAAAATGCACTTGTAAACAGTATAAAGAATTATTTGCTATGGAGAATGTGGATTTGGAATTTGACAAAGAAGCTTTACGAATGATAGCTAAAAAAAGCAATTGAAAGAAAAACAGGTGCTAGAGGTCTGAGAAGTATTATAGAAGAAATAATGTTAGATATAATGTATGAAATCCCATCTAGATGATGTAGAAAAGTGTCTTATTAATAAAGAAACCGTAGCTAAAAAAAGGAGAACCAACTTTAGTACTATCGGATATGAAAAGAAGTAGGGCAAAGAAATCAGGAAACAAGGAATCTGCATCTTAAAAGCTCACATCTGTGAGCTTTTTCTTTTCAGCAGATAAAGGGAGGGAAAAAAATGAGTAATAATCAATATAAAGTTGAAAGGACAGTCCTGCCACTAATACCTTTAAGGGGGGGGATATCCATATTTCCTCATATGGTAATTCACTTTGATGTAGGAAGAGATAAATCTATAAATGCTTTGGAAAAAGCCATGTTAGATGATTCTTCCATATTACTATGTACACAGATGGATCCTAAAGTAGATGAACCTACAGAAGAAGAATTTTACCATGTAGGAACTGTTTCTAAAGTAAAACAAATGTTAAAATTACCTGGAGGTAGTATAAGAGTACTTGTAGAAGGTGTTAGTAGAGGCAGAGTTGTAAAAATAGTAGATAATGAAGAGTATTTCGAAGCTGATGTAGAAAAACTCACTTATGAACCTGAAGAAATAGAAAAAGATAAAGCTATGGAAGCAGCTATGAGATTAGTAATTTCAGATCTTGAAGAATATATTAATCTTAGTAGTAAAGTTTCATCAGAGGTATTATTTGCAGTTTCTGATATAGAAGATCCGGGAAGACTAGCAGATGTTATAGCTTCCTATGTTTTTTTTAAAGCCAGAAGATGATCAAAAGATATTAGAAGCCTTTGATTTTTATGAACGATTAGAGCTTCTTCATGGAATATTACAAAAGGAAATAGAATTACTAAAAATTGAAGACAAGATAAATCAAAGAGTAAAAAAAAGCAAATCAATAAAGTACAAAAAGAATATTATTTAAAAGAACAAATTAAAGCAATTCAAAAAGAACTAGGGGAAGGAGACGAAACCCTAGGAGAAGTAGATGAATATAAAAAGAAAATCAATGGAATAAAGATGCCTAAAGAAGTTAAAGAAAAGACATTAAAAGAAGCAGAGAGACTTTTGCAGATGCATCCTCAATCAGCAGAAACAGGTGTTATAAGGACTTATTTAGACTGGATTATATCATTGCCTTGGGATAAAGAAACTAAGAGCAAAATTGATATAAAGAAAGCTAGAAATATATTAGATCAAGACCACTATGGATTAGAAGATGTAAAAGAAAGGGTACTAGAATTTATTGCTGTGAGAAAATTAACAAATTCTATGAAAGGACCTATATTATGCTTAGTAGGTCCACCAGGAGTTGGAAAAACATCCATAGCAAAATCTATAGCCAGAGCCTTAGATAGAAAATTTGTAAGGATGTCCCTAGGTGGAGTTAGAGATGAAGCAGAAATTAGAGGCCATAGGAGGACTTATGTAGGAAGTATGCCTGGTAGAATAATAAGTTCTATTAGAAAAGCTGGAAGTAAAAATCCGGTATTTTTATTTGATGAAATAGATAAATTAAGCAGTGATTATAGAGGAGACCCTGCAAGTGGATTATTAGAAGTGTTAGATCCAGAACAAAATTCTACATTTACAGATCATTTCTTAGATGTACCTTTTGATCTGTCTAAAGTACTTTTTGTTACTACGGCAAATACTACTAATTCCATTCCAGGACCATTACTTGACAGAATGGAAGTAATACGAATAAGTGGATATACTGAAGAGGAAAAACTTCAAATTGCTATAAAATATCTAGTTCCAAAGCAAATAAAGGAACACGGATTAAAAGAAGAAAACTTAATTATTTCTGAAGCTGCTTTACGAAGTATTATAAACAACTATACAAGAGAAGCTGGAGTAAGAAATTTAGAAAGAAATATAGCTAATGTGTGTAGAAAATCAGCTAAAAGAATAGTAGAAGAAAACCTTAAAAACGTTAGAATAACTGCAGGAAATATCTCCAATTATTTAGGAATACCTAAATATAGATATGATAAAGTAGAAGAAAAAGATCAAATAGGTGTAGCCAATGGATTAGCTTGGACAGCTGTAGGTGGAGAAACCTTATCTATAGAAGTAAATATAATGAAGGGTACAGGTAAGTTGCAATTAACTGGAAAGCTTGGAGAAGTTATGAAGGAATCTGCTATGGCAGGTATTAGTTATATAAGGGCAAATGCAGATTTATTAAATATAGAAAGTGATTTTATAAAGATATGGATATTCATATCCATGTTCCAGAAGGAGCAATACCTAAAGATGGACCATCAGCTGGCATTACCTTAGCCACAGCAGTAGTATCAGCACTATCTAATACTCCTATTTATAGGAATGTAGCAATGACTGGAGAAATAACCTTAAGAGGAAGAGTATTACCTGTTGGTGGTATAAAGGAGAAGGTCTTAGCTGCAAATAGAATGGGAATTAAAAAGGTTCTTTTACCCCCATGAAAATAAAAAGGATTTAGAAGAAATACCAGATAAAATAAAGAGAAAAATGGAATTTGTCTTAGTAGAAAATATGGATGAAGTGTTGAGCCATGCATTAGTTAAAGGGAATGAAAAAAATGAAGATAATTAAATCTGATTTACAAAGTATAGCTGTAAAACCAGAACAATATCCTAAAGATGATTTAATTGAAATTGCTTTTGCGGGGGGGCGATCCAATGTTGGAAAGTCATCATTTATTAATTCAATGATAAATAGGAAAAATCTAGCTAGAACCAGTAGCAAACCAGGAAAAACAAGAACTATAAATTTTTATTTAATAAATGGAGAGTTTAGGCTTGTAGACTTACCAGGATATGGATATGCTCAAGTTTCAAAAGCTGAGAAAGAAAAATGGGGGTCACATAATAGAGGAATATCTATCAAAAAGAGAAAATTTAAGAGAAGTAATATTAATAGTAGATATAAGACATGAACCTACAAATGATGATTTAATGATGTACAATTGGATTAAGTCCTTTGGTTTTAAAGGTCTTGTTATAGCAACTAAAGCAGATAAGATATCAAGAGGCAGTTGGCAAAACATATACAGATTATTAAGGAGAAACTAGATATTAAAGATTTTAATTTAATAATCCCCCCCTATTCATCGGAAAATAAAGCTAATAGAGATAAGGTTTGGCAAACCTTATTTCCAATATTAGAGTAAACAAAAAGACCAGCTTATATAGCCGGTCTTTTATGTATTATTCCTTTGAGAACATATCTTTTGTAGCTCCACAAACTGGACATACCCAATCTTCTGGTAGATCTTCAAAAGCTACACCTGGTTCAATTCCTCCATCTGGATCCCCCCCTTCTGCTGGATCATAAACCCAACCACATGGTTCGCATACCCATCTATCCATAATTGCATTCTCCTTTCATTTTTATAATCATAAATAATATTACCCAAATTATAACAAAATAATCAATAATTACAATTAATAATTAAATTAGTTATATATCTAAAATATTGGGTAAAATAAGAAATGAAAATATAATTATTGGACGTGATGAAAATGGACTTTACTTATTATGGCTCTATAAGCAGCGACTTAAGATTAGTTAAAACTTCATTGAAGAAATATTAAATAAACTTAATAATATAATAGATAATGGGGATACCATGTTTGACATAAAATTAATATTAAACGAACTAGTGATAAACGGTATTTTCATGGGAATGAATGTATAGAGACTAAATGTGTAAACTTGTCTTTGGAAGTGAAGGATGGACAAATCAGAATCGAAGTAAAGGATGAAGGAAGAGGTATAGACTATGACTTTTCAACCTATGATCCCTTAGATTTGAAGTGTAGTGGTCGAGGCTTAATATTAGTTCATGGACTCTCCGATGAATTAATAGTTAAGAACAATTGCATAATAGCCATAAAAAAAATATTTAATAAGGGGGGGTAAAGATTTGAAAAAAAATACTTATTATTACTTATGGCACTGTCATTAATCTTATCTAATATGGCACCTATAAGAGTGTATGCAGAATCAGAGCTGGATAAGCAGTTGGAGAAAATAGTTTTAAAGGTAAAAGAACTAATGGATATTTCAGAAGAATATGATACTTTTGACTCTAGAGTTAATTCTTATGATAAGGATATCACCTTTTATTTGAACTGGTCAGATTCAAAAGAAAAAATTACCTAGTATTAGTATTGCTGTAGATTCAAAGGGTAATATCAAATCCTATAATAGATATTATCCCTATTATGAAGAGCCAGAGAAAAAGTTACCTAATTACTCTCGAGAAGAAGGAGAGAAGATAGCCCTTGAATTTAATAAAAAAAAGATAGATCCTGAACTTTTAGATGAAATTCAAGTTAGACGATAATATAACCTCATTAAACTTTCAAAATCCAGAATACCACTTTAGATTTTCCGTTACGTAAATAATATACCTTATTATGATAACTCAGTAAGCATCAGTATAAACAAATATACAGGTGATATAATTAGTTACTACTACACTGATTGGGATAGAAATTTGACATTTCCAGATGTTAGTAAAGCCATTTCATTGGAAGATGGAAAAACAGCGTTTAAAGATAATATAGGATTAGAACTTATATATAGGCAATCCAATGTTACTACATTTAAGATTCCTGAAACTAATGAAGAAACAAACTATTTTTTTAATATACTCAACTATTGATAACAAAAAGGTAATAGATGCAATAACTGGAAATCCAATTAGTTTAAATTATTATGGTGATTATACAACATTAGATGCTGAAGAAGTTGGTGCTGCAGGAGATGCTGAGAAAAGAGCTATTACACCAGAAGAAAGAAAAGAAATAAGAAAAACTATCAGGTATTAAAGACATATTAGAAATAGAAAAAAAATTGCTAGGGATATTCTACAAATAGATGAAGATTATAAGTTAAATACAACGAATTTACATTCAGATTGGAAAAATCAAAATGATTTTCAATGGTCATTGTACTTTATAAAGGAAGTAGATAAAGATAAAGTAGCCGGTGTAAATATAAATCTAGATGCAAAAACAGGAGAACTTATCCACTTTTATCAAGAATTAGACCAAGATAAAAACGCAAAACCTTCTATAAATAAAGATCAAGCATTAACTTTAGCTAAAGAATATATTAAAAAAAGTTAGTCCAGATAAAGCTAATAAAACAAAGTATATTGATAATGAAAACATTAATGATGGAGAAAGAACTTATAATTTTGGATTTATTAGAAAAGAAAAAGATATTTATGTCAAAGATGATAGTATTCGAGTGGGAGTAGATACAGTAAATGAAAAATATTCTCTTATTCTTCAAACTGGTATAAAAGCAAACTACCACCAGTGGGAAGGATTATATCTTTAGATAAAGCATATGAAGTATTATTTGATGAAATAGGATATGAATTAATGTATGTCACATATTATAGAAATAATAAAATAGAAGGGATAAATAAAGAGGTAAAACTAATATATAATACAAAACCTGGCAAACCACTTAATATAAGCGCAACAACTGGAGAATTACTTGATTATAGAGGTAAACCCTTTAAAGAGTCTAATATTATAAATTATAAAGACATAGACAAATCCTATGCTAAGGATAAGATCATGACATTAGCCCAATATGGTATATTTTTTGAAGGTGAAGATTTTAGACCAAAGGATAAAATTCGTCAAAAAGATTTTATGTATTTAATATGGAAGTCTTTAAATCCTTATAGGATTCAAGATGAAATGGAAATAGATAAAATATACAATGATTTAATTAACAGAAACATATTAAAAGAAGAAGAAAGAGAACCAGATAAATATGTTTCAAAAGAAGAAGGGGGTAAAATTTATTATTCGTACAATGGGATATGATAAAGTAGCAAATATAGAAAATATTTATAAGGATGTATTTAAGGATACAAATGAAATATCTAAGGAATTAAAGGGATATGTTACCTTGGCTTATGCTTTAGGAATAATCCAAGGAGATGGTAAATTACCTGCAACTATAAACCCAAAAAAATGAATTAAAAAGAGAAGATGCGGCAAATATAATATATAATTATGTATTTAATTAAAGAAGTGGTAGAATATAAAAGATAGGGTTAAATATTAAAACCCTATCTTTTATATTGAAGGTAATTGAAATATAGATATATAGCCTTAAATACAAGGTTTAAACATATATTTATAATTTGCTTTTACTTCAAATTATGATAAAATTGATTTTGCTAAATATGTATAATTTTTTTTAATGAAAGGATCTGTATAATGAATATATCAAGAAAAGATATAAGAAATATTGCAATAATAGCCCATGTAGACCATGGGAAAACTACACTAGTAGATAGTATGTTAAAACAATCTGGAGTTTTTAGAGCTAATCAAGTAGTAGCTGATAGAGTAATGGATTCTGGAGATATAGAAAGGGAAAGAGGTATAACCATACTTTCTAAGAATACTGCAGTCTATTATAAGGATACAAAGATTAATATAATAGATACTCCTGGACATGCTGATTTTGGCGGAGAAGTAGAACGTGTTTTAAAGATGGTAAATGGAGTTGTATTATTAGTAGATGCCTTTGAAGGACCTATGCCACAGACTAAATTTGTATTGAAAAAAAAGCTTTGGAATTAGGATTGCCAGTTATTGTATGTATCAATAAGATTGATAGACCTGAAGCAAGACCTGAAGAGGTAATTGATGAAGTTTTAGACTTACTTATTGAGTTAGGTGCCAGTGAAGAGCATTTAGATTGTCCCTTTGTATTTACATCAGCAAAACAGGGAAAAGCAAGCTTAGATTATAAAGTACAAAATAAAAATATGGAAGACTTATTTGAAACCATAATTAAGTATATTCCTGCACCAGAAGGAGACATAGATGGACCTTTACAAATGCTAATTTCTACAATAGATTACAACGATTATATTGGTAGAATTGGCATTGGTAAAATAGAAAGAGGAAGAATGATACAAGGTGAGGAAGCGGTAATTGTCAATAAATTAAATCCAGATAAAATAGAAAAATCAAAATAGGAAAAATCTATGAATTTGAAGGTTTGGAAAGAGTAGAAGTAGAAAAGCGGAAGTTGGGAGTATAATAGCAATATCTGGGGGGGTATCAGATATACATATAGGAGATACAATTTGTCCTGTAGATCATCCAGAACCACTTCCTTTTATAAAAATATCAGAACCAACCTTATCTATGACATTTTCAGTAAATGATAGTCCCTTTGCTGGTAGAGAGGGAAAATTTGTCACATCTAGACAAATAAGGAATAGATTATATAAGGAACTACAAACTGATGTTAGTTTAAGAGTAGAAGATACAGATGTAACAGATTCCTTTAAGGTATCAGGTAGAGGAGAATTACACTTATCTGTCCTTATAGAAACTATGAGAAGAGAAGGCTATGAATTTCAAGTATCTAAGCCAGAAGTATTGTATAAGTATGAAAGTGGTAAAAGACTAGAACCCATGGAGAAGGTCACAATTGATGTATCAAATGAATATGTAGGTTCAGTAATAGAAAAGCTTGGACAAAGAAAAGGTGAGCTTGTAAGCATGACTGAGGCTAATGGAGGTTATGCAAGATTAGAGTTCTCCGTACCTGCTAGAGGTCTTATAGGATATAGACAAGAATTTATGACTGATACAAAGGGTAATGGAATACTTAATACTGTATTTGATGGCTATGCCCCCCCTTATAAAGGAGATATTCCTAAGAGAAATGAAGGATCAATTATCGCCTTTGAAACAGGAGAGGCTACAACATATGGTTTACACTCTGCCCAAGAAAGGGGAGTGTTATTTGTAGAAGCTGGTGTACCAGTTTATGCAGGAATGATAGTAGGTTCAAGTCCTAAGGGACTTGATATAGAAGTTAATGTATGTAGGAAAAAAACAACAATCAAATGTAAGGGCTTCTGGATCAGATGAGGCATTAAGATTATCACCACCAAGAATTATGTCTTTAGAAGAAGCCTTGGAGTTTATAGAAGATGATGAACTTATTGAAATTACACCAACGAATTTTAGAATGAGAAAGAAAATATTAGATGCAAATAAAAGATATAAGTCTAAAAAGTAAAACTATAATATGATTTTAAGGTGATTAAATGAAGGTATTTATGGAGAATTATTTGTGGATATTTGGTAACCTTATATGGATTAATATTTTATTGGCTATATTATTAATTTTCTTTGAAAGAAGAAACCCTACATCTACTTGGCTTTGGATAATGGTTTTAACATTTTTACCTGGTATTGGATTTATCTTGTATTTATTTATAGGACAAGATTTATCTAAAAAGAAAATGTTTAAAGCTAAAGAGGAAGAAGATGCTTGTTTTAGGGATTTAGCCATAGCTCAAAAAGAAGAGATAAAAAAATAATAGGTTTTATTACAAGGATCCCAATTTTCATAAATATGAGGATCTTATAGAAATGCATCTAATGAATAGTGAAGCATATTTTACACAGGATAATAAAGTAGATATATTTTTTTACTGGTGAAGAAAAATTTAAAGCATTATTAGAAAGTATATCGAAGGCAAAAAAAATTATATTCATATTCAATATTATATATTTAAAAGCGATAATATAGGGAATAAAGTTATAGATGCTTTAGTTGAAAAAGCAAAAGAAGGTGTAGAAGTAAAATTCTTAGTGGATGGTATGGGTGGAAGAAATTTATCCAGAAAATCCATCAACAAATTAAAAGAAGCAGGTGGAGAAGTAGCGGTGTTTTTTTCCACCCTTTGTTCCTTTGATAAGCATTAGGATAAATTATCGAAATCATAGGAAGATATGTATTATAGATGGAAAATCAGCCTACATAGGTGGTTTTAATGTAGGGGGATGAATATTTAGGGCGCTCAAAAAAAGTTTGGAAATTGGAGAGATACTCATTTAAAGATTCAAGGTTCTGCTGTTAGTTCTTTACAATGGAGGTTCTTCTTAGACTGGAGATTTGCTTCTAAACAGGAAATTAACGCATGTCAAAGTTATTTACATGAGGAATCAAATTCTAATAATGTAGGCATACAGATAGTATCAAGTGGGCCAGACTCTAAATGCCTAGTGTAAAAGACGGCTATATGAAGATGATTACTAATGCAAGGGAAAAGTATATTTGGAAACTCCATATTTTATACCTGATGATAGTATTTTTGAAGCCTTAAGATTAGCTGGATTATCAGGTGTAGATGTTAGAGTTATGATACCTAATAAGCCTGATCATCCCTTTGTATATTGGGCTAGTATGAGTTATATAGGGGAGCTATTAGAAGCTGGAGTAAAATTTTACACTTATGAAAAAGGATTTTTACATTCTAAAGTAGTTATTGCTGATGACTTTGTATCTTCAGTAGGAACTGCAAACTTAGATATAAGGAGTTTTAAGTTAAATTTTGAAGTAAATGCATTTATCTATGATGAGGTTACAAATTTAAAACTTACTGAGAAATTCATAAATGATTTAGATATATGTAAGGAAATCACCTTAGAAGATTATAAAAATAGATCTAAAATTGTTAAATTAAAAGAATCAGTATCTAGATTACTATCGCCAATTTTATAAGTAAAATAATAATATTATTATCACCTCATGGTTAGAATAAACTTTGAGGTGATTTTTAATTGTATAAGAATAAATTCATCATATATATATTTATAATCTTAATTATATTGACTTCAGGTTGTACGAGAGAAGATAAAAATAATAATATTATAAAACAAAGGGATAAGGCTCCAGATAGTTTAAAAGATCTAAGCAGCAAATTAGATGAAATACTTGAAGAACTTGGAGAAATAGAAAAAAATTGAATTAGGTATAGATTATCAAGAAGATGATACTAAGAAAAAAAGATAATATCGAAGAAGAGTCAAAACCAGAGGTCACAAAAGAAAAAGAAGGAGAAGAAGAAAAATCAGATAGTAATAAATCTGACAACAAAAAAAAGGAGAAAACAAAGAAGAGAACAAGGGTGAAGACAAAGAAAATAAAGATACTAAAGAACCAAAAAAAACAATAGGTGAAATATGGAAATCTATAGATAAAATTTAGAACAAGCCCATGGTCTATGGAATTCCTATGAAGTAGATAGGATGGAAAAGGGTGGAGCTATAGAAAATGGAAATAAGTTTGAGCTAAGTTTAAATAAGATGACTAAAAGCATTGAAATAGGAATATAGTAGATATATATGATTTTGCCAGTCAATGTTATCTAAATCTAAAACCTTTTTATGATTTATATTTAGATGAATATGGAGGAGATATTTCTGAAATTAAGTACATTATATATAGATTTTATTTAGGCTCTATAACTAATGATAAAGATATGATGTTAAATACTATAAAAGGAAAAGATGAGAATATAAATAGAATAAGGATAAAATTAGATAAAGAAGATGAAGAAAAGATGAATAAATTAAATGAAGTATCTGTAGGACTTAAGAATTTAGAAAAAAAATCTTAGATGAAGATAGCAAAAGATTATATATCATTAAAAGATACTTTAATAAAAAAAATATAAAAGCTTTAGAGTAAAATAAAGTAGAAAAATAGTATAATGTGGAATAAAATGGAAATAGATTTTTGTTTAAGAATTTAAAATTATTGGTATAATTAAGATATTCTGTATCGGATATAAAAAAAAGTTAAGCTAATACTAAATTTAGGAGAAAAGGAGTAAATATGAATGAAGAATGGCAGTTGATTGAGTTAAAAAAGACAGATTAATAAAAAAAGATTAAAATTAAATAACTTAGTTAGGGATAATTTAGATAAAGAACAGATTTTAGAACTAAGCAAAGAATTAGATGTATTAATAAATGAATACCATAAGATAGTTTTAAAATAGTGTAAAATAGCAGAAAGATTCTGCTATTTTTGCATATGTTTTTTTATATTATCTTTTATTTAAAGATAGAGAAAAGAATTAGAAAAAAAAGATAATGGCAATTATAATAACAATAAGCCAATTTAAGACTTTTTTTTACTAATAAAGAAAAACTTCATATTTTCACACCCCTTTTAATATACCTAATATAATCTATTTTAATAACATAAATATAGACCTATTAATTGTTTTCGTCTTTATTTTTTATTAAATTGATGTATTATGATATATAAAGGATAAATAAGG
>JMBX01000072.1_pt1 | contig 25328 bp, 44 predicted proteins | sample 616521 | NCBI WGS metagenome assembly JMBX01 (sample SAMN02727906, study PRJNA239997) | anaerobic digester metagenome | biome: anaerobic digester; isolation source: mesophilic anaerobic digester inoculated with municipal waste water sludge... | place: Germany: Bielefeld University, CeBiTec ...
TTCCTTGACAAAACATAAACAAATTAATATAATTAAATTAACGATATATCTTCAGGGGGGGAGGTGCAAATCCTCACCGGCGGTATAGCCCGCGAGCCAATTTGGTTGACTTGGTTAGATTCCAAGGCCGACAGTTATAGTCTGGATGAAAGAAGATAATATAGACGTTTATTTTGTCTAGTTACCCCGAAGAAGACTTCGGGGGGGTTTTCTAATATCCCTGAAGCAATAAAATTATTGGAGGGATAAAATATGTACACTTTAAACAAGACTGCTTTTAATACTAAAACCATGGTGAAAATTTCAGTTCTTGCAGTGATTTCCATGGTACTAATGTTTTTTTGATTTATCAGTTTGGTTTGCACCATCATTTTTAAAATTAGATATTGCTGATTTACCAGCTTTAATAGGGGCCTTTGCTATGGGACCTATGGCAGGAGTTCTAGTCCAGTTAGTTAAGAATCTATTAAATTTGCTAATTGAAGGCTCCATGACAGGAGGAGTTGGAGAACTATCTAACTTCTTAGTAGGAAGTGTTTTAGTTTATGTTGCAGGAATAATATATTATAAAAAAAGGACATTTAAAAATGCAGTTATAGGATTAATATTAGGAGTTTTATTTATGACGGCCTTTGCAACTTTAAGTAACTATTTTGTAGTATTTCCTCTATATTCTAAACTTATGCCTTTAGATAAGATAATTGAAGCAGCTAGCTTAGTGAATAGATTTGTAGTAGATTATAAGACATTAATATTGTATGCTGTAGTACCTTTTAATTTACTAAAAGGAACAGTAGTATCCTTAGTTACGCTATTAATATATAAAAAGGTATCACCAATACTCCATAAATAATATATATACGGCAGCGGGGGGGACGGTTTAACCGTCCCCCGCTGTCGTTACATTTAGTTATATATATTTACAATAATTGTGATATAATAAAATATTAGGATTATATATGAAAGGTTGAATAAATTGAAAATAAAATTATCTAATTTAGAAGAGACGGAAAAGTTTGGAATAATGTTAGGTAAATTATTAAATTCAGGAGATATATTATGCTTAAATGGAGATTTAGGAGCTGGAAAAACAACTATGACTAAATCCATAGGACTGGGATTAGGAGTAGAAGAATATATTACTAGTCCAACCTTTGCTTTAATCAACCAATATAGAGGTAGAGTACCTGTTTACCATTTTGATGTATATAGATTAGAAAATGTAGAAGAGTTATACGATTTAGGATTTGATGAGTATTTTTATGGTAATGGAGTATGCATCATTGAATGGGCAGAAAAAAAATAGAGAAAATGATACCAGAAGATAGAATAGTAATAGACATTAAGAAGGGGGGGAATAATTTAGAGGAAAGAATACTTTATATAAGTGGATTTGGTAAAGGATATGAAAGGATAATTAAGGAGATGAATTGGAATTGAAAGTACTAGGATTAGATACATCTACTATGATGGCTACATGTGCAGTAATAGATGATAATAGGCTATTAGGAGAATATTCTTTAAATCAAGAAATGACCCATTCGGAAAAATTAGTACCTATGGTAAAGGAAGTTTTAGACAATTTAAATTTAAAGGTAAAAGATATAGACTTATTTGGTGTAGCTTTAGGGCCAGGCTCCTTTACTGGTTTAAGAATAGGGGGGGTATCAACGGTAAAGGCCTTTGCCCATTCCTTTGATAAACCAGTAGTTGGTATATCTACATTGGAAGCATTGGCTTATAATTTGCCATATAATGAGATTATAGTACCTATGATAGATGCAAGGAGAAATAGAGTTTATACAGGTATATATACTTGGGATAACTGCAAGCTTAAAGAAATAATGGCTCCTGATGTACTGCCTATTGAAGTACTATTAGATGATCTAAAAGATTATAAAAAAAGTAATAATAAATGGAAATGGAAGTTTGCTCCATAGGGATATAATAGAAAGTAAATTAAATAATAGGGTACAATTTGCAACAATAGGGCAAAATATATGTAGAGGAGCAAGTGTAGCAGAATTGACTAAAATAAAATATGATTCTGGTGTAGTAGACGATTACTTTACATTAGCTCCTGAATACTTAAGAGAGTCTCAAGCACAAAGAGAATTAAATAGAAAAAAATGGGAAAAAAATAAATTTGGCCCTTTAGGAGGTAATTATGGATATAGTTATTAGGGCAATGACAGAAGAAGATATAGATGCAATTGTAGAAATTGAAAAAGAAGTATTTTCAACTCCTTGGTCTAAGGAATCCTTTTTAACTGAAATACGTGATAACTTACTTGCTAAATATATTGTAGCTGAGATAGAGAATAAGGTAGTTGGATATGGAGGTATATGGCTCATACTGACAGAAGGACATATTACTAATATAGCTGTAAAAAAAGGAATACCAAGGACTAGGAATAGGAAATAAGTTAGTAGAAGGATTAATAATTTATTGTACTTCTAGAGGAATTGATAGTATGACTTTGGAAGTAAGAAAATCCAATATTGTAGCACAAAATCTATATAAAAAAAATATGGATTTATCGATTATGGAATTAGACCTAAATATTATTCTGACAATAATGAAGATGCAATAATAATGTGGAGAACAAACAAATAGAGGTGATTTAATTTGATAACATTAGCTATAGAAACCTCCTGTGATGAGACTTCCTGTGCAGTAATCAAAGATGGAAGGGAAATATTATCTAATATAATATCTTCTCAAATAGATATCCATAGGAAATTTGGAGGAGTAGTACCAGAAATAGCATCTAGAAAACACATAGAAAGTATAAATAATATAGTACAAGAAGCATTAGATGAAGCAAAATGTACCTTTGATGATATTGATTTAATAGGCGTAACTCAGGGTCCAGGGCTTGTAGGAGCACTATTAGTAGGTATATCCACAGCTAAAGCACTATCCTATGCACTAGAAAAGCCAATTATTGGAGTTAATCATATAGAAGGGCACATATGTGCCAATTATATAGAGCATAAAGAGTTAGAACCACCCTTTACATGTTTAATAGTTTCTGGGGACATACTTATTTAGTACAAGCCAATGATTATACAGATTATGAACTAATAGGTAGGACTAGAGATGATGCAGCAGGAGAAGCCTTTGATAAAGTAGCAAGGGCATTAGGATTACCTTATCCTGGAGGACCATTTATTGACAATCTATCTAAAAAGGGAAACAAAGATAATATACATTTTCCTAGGGTATTTTTAGAAGAAGACTCCTATGACTTTAGTTTTAGTGGACTAAAAACTGCAGTATTAAACTATTTAAATCAAACTAAACAAAAAGGAGAAGACATCATAGTTGAAGATGTGGCAGCAAGTTTTCAACAAGCAGTATTAGATGTACTTGTGGAAAAATCCTTTAGATTAGCAAAGGAGAGAGGCTCAGATAAGATAGTTATGGCAGGAGGAGTAGCTGCTAATGAAGGGTTAAGAAATATGATGGAAGAAAGAGGTAAAAGAGAAAATATTAAAATTTATTATCCATCAAAAATCTTATGCACAGATAATGCTGCAATGATTGGCTCCACAGCATATTTTAATTATATAAATGGAAAAGAATCTGATTTATATTTGACAGTTGAGCCAAATCTAGACATAAAAGGATAATAATTGACAAAGGTTTCCACAAATTATTAACATTAAATATAAGGTTTACAATAATAACTTGTGGATAATGTGGGAAAATATTTAAAATCAATGTAAAACAGGTAGAATGCTGGGGGGGATAACCCTGTGGACACTGTGCATAACTTGTTGATTTTATGTGGATATTATTCTTCTGTTAATAATATCCACTTTTCATATAAGTTATTAAGGATTAATTCTACTTCTTCCCTTTTCTAGTTAATTCTACAACTTTTTCTGGTTGATTGTACAATTCTGGACTACATAAGGTAGCATCTATTTCTTCTATTATATTCTCATTTTCTGAGATGTTTTTTTCTAATTCTAAAATTTTTCTTTTTCTTTTTCTAGTTTCAAGTAATAATTCTTTTTCCTTTTTTTCGTTCCAATTTTATTTGAGTCTTAGTTTTTCCATCATCTTCTTCATATTCATTCATATTTTCATTTTTCTTTTCTAAATAATAATCGTAATTTCCTAGATATTCTGTAATTCCATCTTTCGTTAATTCAAGGATTTTGTTTGTAGTTCTATTTAAAAATATCTATCATGGGATATAACAAATAAGGTTCCTTCGTAATCCAATATGGCATCTTCAAGGACTTCCTTAGAATCTATATCAAGATGATTAGTAGGTTCATCCATTAATAGGAAGTTAGCTTTGGAAAGCATTAATTTAAGTAGACTAAGTCTACCTTTTTCACCACCACTTAAATCTGATATTTCTTTAAATATATCATCTCCTACAAATAAAAATTGACTTAATATAGTTCTAATTTCATAGTAATTTAATTTTGGATTATCATCCCATATTTCATCAATAACTGTTTTATTTAAATCTAATTCTTCCATTTCTTGATCAAAATATCCAGGTATTACATTATGACCTATATCTATTTCACCTTCATCATACTGAAGTTGTCCCAATATAATTTTAAATAAAGTAGTTTTTCCAACACCATTTGGGCCAATGAGGCCAACTTTTTCTCCTCTATATATATTTAACTCTATATCCTTCAAAAGTTCAAAGTCTCCAAAGCTTTTTCTTAAACTCTTAACAGCAAGAACATCCCTACCAGACTTTATTTTTGGTTCAAAGATAATTCTAGTTTTTTAGATTCCATAGGTTTATCTATAAGTTTAATTTTATCTAAAAGCTTTTGCCTACTTTGAGCTTGTTTAATATATCTAGAATCACCGTAATTCATAAATCTAGAGATGATTTCTTCTTGTCTTTTAATTTCCTTTTGTTGATCTTCATATTGTTTTTTTTAGTAGCTCTAAATCCTTCTTTCTTTGAACCATAAAGTTTGTATAATTCGTATTATAGGTAGTTAATTTTTTTTATTTTCTAAATAAAAAAAATCTTGCTAACAACATTATCTAAGAAATACCTATCGTGGGAAATTATTAAAGACGCTCCAGGATAATCTTTTAAAAACTTTTCTAGCCAATCAATTGCATCGATATCTAAGTGGTTTGTAGGCTCATCTAATAGTAATAAATCAGGTTTTCCAGTAAAAGCTTAGCTAAAGCCAGTCTAGATTTTGTCCACCACTTAATAGATTTACTTCCTTTGAAAATTCATCTTCGCTAAATCCAAGTCCAATTAATACACCACGGATATCAGATTTATATCCATATCCATTTGAGGATGAAAACTTTTCTGATAGTTGTCCATATTTATTCATCAAAGCATGTAATCTTTTGGATTCTCCTTTTTCACCTTCCATGGAGATTTGGGATTCTAGTTTTCTTAAATCCTCTTCCATTTGAATTAGATGCTGAAAAACCTCTAAGCAATCTTCATAAATAGTTTTAGTACTGTCTATTTTTACATGTTGTTTTAAATAACCAATCTTTAAACCTTTTTGAACAAATATGTCTCCATTATCCTTATTTATTTCTCCTGCCAATATATTTAAAAGGGTAGTTTTGCCTGAGCCATTCAGGCCAATTACCCCCCCAATTTTATCTCCATCTTCTACAGTAAAACTTATACCATCTAATATAGTATTTAAAATAAATGTTTTAGTGATATTGCTACATGATAGTACTGACATTAAATATCCTCCTAAATCTTAGTACTATCATTGTATCAAAAAAAATCATCTATTAAAAGTATCCATAGATTAAGATTTTAAATCTTGTTCCATTGCCATGGAAGATAAAACTTTATCGATTAAATCAAGTTCACAACTATGTTTATTAGTAAAATGGATACAATTGGTACAGCTTTTATATTCCACATCTATCATATTTTTTTTAAAGACACTTCATCATCGTGAATTTTGCAATAATATTCTTCGCAATAAATGGGTATTTTTCTTAATTGCTCTTTACTTGCCATGAAAATCACTCCTTTTACATATTATCTCAAGAAAGTGTACAAATATTCAAAAATCTCAATGTGAATAAATTGACTATTACATAAGCTAATGCTATAATTGTATTAGTGAATTATTTAATATATGTATTAGGCGGTGAATAAGGATGACCAAGGAAACGCAAGTATCTATAACTGTTATAAGAAGACTGCCAAACTACTATAGATATTTAGGAGATTTACTTCAAAAAGGCGTCAATAGAATATCTTCTCAAGAACTTAGCAAACTAACAGGATTTACAGCATCTCAAATAAGACAAGATTTAAATAACTTTGGTGGATTTGGACAACAAGGTTATGGTTATAACGTGGAAGAGTTGCATAAAGAATTAGGTAAAATATTAGGTTTAGATAGAGAATATAAAGTAGTAGTAACTGGAGCAGGCAATTTAGGACATGCAATTGCTAATTATAGAGGTTTTAGAAATGCAGGATTTAATATTATAGGAGTATTCGATAGAAATCCTAATAACCCACGTTTTACTGTGAGAGATTTTGAAGTAAATCATATAGATGAATTAGAAGATTTTATTAAAGAAAATAATGTAGACATTGGTATAATTACAACTTCAAAGAATATCGCACAAGATGTGGCTGACGTCTATGTTAGAACAGGCATAAAGGGCATATGGAATTTTGCTCCAATAGATTTGGTAGTTCCAGATGATGTAGTGTTGGAAACAGTAAGACTAAGTGAAAGTCTATTTACTCTATCATATTTTATTAAGGAATTAGTAGATTAAAAAGGAAAAAAACTGGCATTAGCCAGTTTTTTTTAATATTTTATAGTTACTACAGGTTTAATTAAATCAATTGGTTTATCTTTCATCAACAATAAAGCTTCTTCCAAGTTTTCAAATCCTTCAAACCTATGGGTAATAAGTTTACTTACATCTAGTTTATTAGTTTCTAATAAAGCTGCCATTTTTTCCATTTTGACTCTTCCACCAGGGGTTAGACCACCATAGATTCGTTTATGTCCCATTCCAACGCCCCCCCATTCAATACGTGGGATTTTAATGTAATCTCCTTCGCCGAGATAGTTTACATTTCCTATGGCTCCACCTGGTTTTAGCATTTTAACTGCTTGAGCAAATGTATCCACGTTTCCACCAGCAATAATAACCTTATCTACACCTCTGCCCTTAGTTTTTTTCAAGGACTTGATCTGCAATGTCTCCCGCCCTATAGTTAATAATGTCTGTTGCACCATAAAACTTAGCAGCTTCTACACAATTAGGTCTCGTTCCTACTGCAAATAGATGAGAAGCTCCCATTTTATTGGCGCCAGCCACTGCCATCAATCCTACAGGTCCTATACCTATAACACAAACCGTATCTCCTAGTTTACACCTGCTAATTCAGCACCATGGAATCCAGTAACTACCATATCAGGTATCATTACAGCATCTACAGGATCCACCCCCCTCTGGTAAAAGTGCAAGATTGGCATCTGCTTCATTTACATGGAAATATTCAGCAAAAACTCCATCTTTAAAGTTTGAAAACTTCCAGCCAGCTAACATACCACTTGAGTGTTGTGGAAATCCTTCTTGAGATTCAGTAGAACCCCAATCTGGTGTAATAGCAGGTACTATTACTTTGTCACCAGGTTTGAAATCCTTAACTAAAGAACCTACTTCCACAACTTCTCCTACGGCTTCATGGCCTAAAATCATATCGGTTCTTTCACCAATAGCTCCTGCCCATACAGTATGGACATCAGATGTACAAGGTGCTAAAACTAGGGGGGGACGACAAATAGCATCTAGTGGACCACATTGAGGCTTTTCTTTTTCAATCCACCCGATTTTACCAATACCTAACATTGCGAGACCTTTCATAACATCTCTCCTTTCACTTTAACGATTTACGTATTATCTAAATAAAGTATACATCAAATCTCAAAAAAAATCAATGATAATTATTATAATTATAACCTTAATTAATGTGGCTTACTAATTTACCACTATTGCACTTTAGACTTATATTACTTTGACACAGTAAACAAAGTTTGGTATAATTATTAGAAGTTCTTATACATAATATGTAGCGAACTAGAACAATAAGGAGGGAAATTTATGTTTAAAAAAATTTGTAGTGATTTTACTAGTATTTACAATGGTATTTTCTCTTACAGCTTGTGGAAATAAACCTCAAGATTCAGGAAATAATGGAGGAGGAGAAGTAGCTACAGGCGGAGATGCTGGTGAAGAAAATGGCGGTAATTATAAAATAGGTATAATGACTGGAACAGTATCTCAAGGAGAAGAAGAATTTAGAGCTGCAGAAAAGATGATCGAAGTATATGGAGACATGATCAAACACGTTACTTATCCAGACAAATTTAGTCAAGAAGTAGAGACTACCATATCTAATGTTAAGAGTTTAGCAGCAGATCCAGATGTAAAGGCTATTGTAATAGTTCAAGCAGTGCCAGGAACTGCAGCAGCTATCGACGCAGTCAAAGAGATGAGAGATGACATACTATTTATAGTAGGTGCACCTCATGAGGATCCAGAGCTAATAGCTCAGAGAGCAGATATTGCATTGGAATTGGATCAATTGAAACGTGGAGAAAACATAATGCAGACAGCAAAGGATATGGGAGCTGAGACTTTTGTGCATTACTCATTCCCAAGACATATGTCCTATGAATTATTATCTGCAAGAAGAGATGAATTAAAGAAAAATGCAGAAAAGCTAGGAATAGAGTTCGTAGAGATAGACGCTCCAGACCCAACAGGAGATGCTGGAATTACAGGTGCACAACAGTTTATCTATGAAGACGTTCCAAGAGTAGTTGAACAATATGGAAAGAATACTGCATTCTTCAACACAAACTGCGGTATGCAAGAACCATTGATTAAGCAAGCATTAGAGACTGGAGCTATATATCCAGAGCAGTGCTGTCCATCACCTTATCATGCCTATCCAGGAGCTTTAGGAATTGAAATTCCTCAAGATAAGGCTGGAGATTTAGATTATCTAGCAGAACAGATCAGAGATAAGGTAGCTGAAAAAGATGGAACAGGCAGATTTGGAACATGGAAAACATCAGCTAATGTGGCTATGATAGAAGCTGGAGTTCAATATTCTATTGAATATCTAGATGGCGAAATAGAAAGATTTGATCAGGATGCAATGGAAAAGTTAATGAAAGAGATTACTGAAGACAATGAACTTACACTTGCACCTTTAGATGAAGATAATCCAAACTTCTTATTATTTGTAATTAGTTCTCAAGTATTTTAGTGGGATGGAGTCGTAGTACGACTCCATCTTTATTCAATGTATAGATGGGAGTGATAAAATGGGCCTATTTAAAATGGAAAATATATCTAAAGTATATTCCGGAAATCAAGTATTAAAGGATGTATCTATCACCATAGGAGAAGGAGAAATACATGGACTAATAGGAGAAAATGGAGCGGGCAAATCCACATTGATGAATATAATCTTTGGTATGCCAGTAATACATAGTACAGGTGGTTATGGTGGAAAGATGTATATCAATGGTGCTGAATTCAATCCAAAGACTCCCATGGATGCCATGGAAATGGAATAGGAATGGTACATCAAGAGTTTATGCTTATACCCGGTTTTACTATTACTGAAAATATAAAATTAAATAGGGAAAATACAAGGGCAACTTTATCTAGTAGAATCCTAGGCAAGAAGATGGAAAGACTGGATAGGGAAAAGATGGTAGAGGACGCAAAAATAGCCCTAAATAAGCTAAATTTGGATATCCAAGAATCTACCACTGTAAAGGGACTTCCTGTAGGCTATATGCAGTTTGTAGAGATAGCCAGGGAAATAGATAAAAAGAATCTAAAGCTATTGATACTAGATGAGCCTACAGCTGTGCTCACTGAATCTGAAGCAGAAGGATTTCTTAAAGTTATAAAGAGATTATCAGAAATGGGAATTGCTATATTATTTATAACACATAGACTTGAAGAGATAAAGCAAATATCTGATAATATAACCGTACTTAGAGATGGGGGGGAAAAGGTAGCCCAATCAGCTACCAAGGATATCTCTACTGTAGAGATGGCAAAGGCCATGGTAGGAAGAGATATAGAGCTCACATCAGCCAGAGAAATGAATTTTCTGAAGATGCTCCAAATATCCTGGAGATACAAGATCTAGTAGTAGATATGCCAGGAGAGAGAGTAAGGGGGGGTATAGACATGAAGGTGAAAAAGGGAGAGATACTTGGAATCGGTGGGCTGGCAGGTCAAGGCAAGATAGGTATAGCCAATGGAATAATGGGACTATATCCAACTAGGGGGGGAAAATCATAAAGAACGGAGAAGAGATGCCTTTAAATAATCCTAGGGAGATGCTAAAGCATGATGTGGCATTTTTATCTGAGGATAGAAAGGGTGTAGGATTACTATTGGATGAGCCTATAGACTACAATATAGCCTATACCTCAATGGAAATACAGGAAAAATTCATCAAGAATCTAGGACCTATTAAATTGATGGATAAAAGAGATGTGGAATCTCATGCCCAGAAGATGATAGAGGATATGGATATAAGATGTACATCTTCTAAACAACATACCCGCTACCTCAGTGGGGGGGAAACCAGCAAAAGGTATGTATAGCTAGGGCCCTTACCTTAGACCCTGAAGTATTACTCATATCTGAGCCTACTAGGGGGGGAATAGATATAGGGGGGGCAAAAAAACTGGTGCTGGATACTTTGGTAAAGTTGAATAAGGAAGAGGGGGGGATGACTATCATCATAACCTCTAGCGAGTTGGCAGAGTTGAGACAGGTATCTGATAGAATAGCCATAGTAACTGACGGGAAACTCCACTCTATACTCCCACCAGATGCTCCTGACGAGGTATTTGGATTGGCAATGGGAGGAGACGACATTAGCAAGGTGGTGGAATCATGAATATATAAAAACTATATAATAAGATTGGATTTCCAAGATTGATAATAGGAGTATTCTTAGCAGTTTTAATACTCATCTCAAATGTGCTTAAGATACCACAGGCCCAATTATGGAATGATATAATGATAAGATTTGGAATGAATGCCATATTAGTATTAGCCATGGTGCCATCTATTCAAGCTGGAATAGGTATAAACTTTAACCTAGCCCTAGGAGTTGTATTGGGGGGGCTTATAGGGGGGGCTTTGGTAAGTATGGAGTTCAACTTCACTGGATGGGTTGCCTTTGGAGTAGCCTTGCTGATAGCCATACCCCCCCTTGCAATCATATTTGGATATCTATATGGATTGATGTTAAATAAGGTGAAGGGGGCAAGAGATGACAGTAGGGAACTATGTAGGATTTTCAGTAGTATCCTTTATGTCCATATTTTGGTTACTAGCTCCCTTTAAAAACCCTGGACTAGTGTGGGCTATGGGAGGGACAGGACTACGAGTTACCCTATCCATGGAAGATTCCATGGGGGGGGATTGTTGAATGAATTTTTAAAGATAAAGATTGGAAATTTGGTAATCCCTACAGGACTACTATTATTCTTTGGATTATGTGCCTTCTTAGTCTATATATTCAATAGGACAAAGTTAGGAAATGCTATGAAGGTAGCAGGAACATCTGAATCCTTTGCTATATCCAATGGTATAGACGTAAATAGGCAGAGGATACTAGGGACTATCTTATCTACTGTATTGGCAGCAGTAGGAATAATAGTATATAGTCAGACCTTTGGATTTTTACAGCTGTACAATGCACCTCTATATGTAGCTATGCCAGCAGCTGCATCTATACTCATAGGCGGGGCATCGTTACAAAGGGTAAAAATTGTACATGTAGTAATAGGGACATTTTTATTCCAATCCCTATTAGTAGTGGCTTTGCCAGTTATAAATATAATGTCCGATGGAAATATGGCGGAGATAATAAGGATAATCATAAGTAATGGAATCATAATCTATGCCCTTACAAGAAATACAGGGGGAATCTGCAGGCAGCGGAGGTGACGCATAATGATGGTACCTATAGTATTTTTAGTATTATGTATTGGAGGATTTTTAGTTTCTGGATTGACCATAGAGTTTGTGGCAAATGAGATGATCTTCAGACTGTCAAGGAATCTGATCTTAGTCATGAGTCTTATAATACCTGTAATATCAGGAATGGGACTTAACTTTGGAATAGTCCTAGGAGCAATGGCTGGGCAGGCAGGGCTTATATTCATCGTGAATCACAAGATTGGAGGAATAGGCGGTATATTTATCGCTATGTTGGTATCTACTCCCATAGCCATACTATTGGGTTGGATGGTGGGAAAGGTACTGAACAAGGCCAAGGGACGAGAGATGATTACCTCCATGATACTTGGATTCTTTGCCAATGGAATATATCAGCTCATATTTATAGTAATGGCTGGAAGAGTATTCCCAATAAAAAAACAAGAAGATACTTATGAAATCAGGATATGGGCTTAAGAATACCATAGACTTAATTAGCATTAGAAAGAAGCTAGATATGTTGTTCTTTGGGGGGGAATACATTCCAAAGGTACCGGTCATGACCTTCATATTTATTGCAATACTATTTATCCTAATGTATCTATTATTAAAGACTAAATTGGGACAGGATATGAGGGCAGTAGGGCAGAATATGCATGTAGCCAATATATCTGGAATAGATGTAGATAGGACTAGATTGATATCTATTATAATATCTACAGTATTAGCAGCTTGGGGACAGATTGTATATCTTCAAAATATGGGGGACCTTGAATACCTTTAGCAATCATGAACAAGTAGGTCTATTTGCTGTAGCATCACTCCTAATAGGGGGGGTGCCTCAGTAGAAAAGGCATCTTGGAAAGAAGCATTAATTGGTACATTTTTATTCCATCTATTATTTATAATTTCACCTATAGCGGGGGGGCAGAATTTAATAGGAAATGCTCAAATAGGAGAATATTTTAGAGTATTTGTAGCATACGGAGTAATAGGTCTTGCTTTAGTACTTCATGCTTGGGAAAAGAATAAACAGCAAAATCTTGAAAGATTAAAGGGTTAATAAAAAAAGCCATAATTGAACATTCGATTATGGCTTTTTTTACGTGGAATATATCATCTGATAAGGTTATAATAGACTATAGGAGAGTGAGATAAGTGAACTATAATATAGTCCAAGATAAAAATAGAATTTTCCTAAAAGATATGGATGATTTTGAACCAAAGCATATATTTGAATGTGGTCAAGCCTTTAGATGGAAACTAGAAGAAGACGGTAGTTATACAGTTATAGCTTTTAATAGAGTATTGAATGTAAAAAAAGAAGATAAAGACATTATCTTATCAAATACTAATTTAGAGGATTTCAATAATATTTGGTATGATTATTTTGACTTAGGAAGGGATTACGGAGAGATAAAGAAGGAATTATCTAAGGATCCAATATTAAAAGAAGCCATAGAATATGGAGATGGCATAAGGATCTTAAATCAAGAACCCTTTGAAACCATCATATCTTTTATTATATCTGCAAATAATCAAATACCTAGGATAAAGAGGTCCATAGAACTAATTTCACAATATTATGGAGAAAAGATTCTTCATTGTAATTATACAGATACCTTTTGTCACCCTGAGGGAAGGGAAGAATCCTATGAATATTACGGATTTCCCACACCTGAAAAATTATCTAAAATTAATCCAGAGGATTTAAGGGAAAAATGTAAAGTAGGCTTTAGAGATAAGAGAATAGTTGAAACTAGCAAAATTATTGCAAATAAGGAGATTGTATTAGATAATATATTTAATATGAATCGTCAAGAAGGTAAAGAGCTTTTAATGACTTTGCCAGGAGTAGGTCCAAAGGTTAGTGATTGCATATTATTATTTGCCTTTAATAAAGATGATGCTTTTCCAGTAGATGTATGGGTTAAAAGGGTAATGGAGCATTTTTATTTAAAGGAAGATACTAATGTAAACATATAGGAGAGCATGGAGCTAGGATATTTGGTAGTTTAGCTGGATTTGCTCAACAATATTTGTTTTATTATGCAAGGGAAGAAGAAATAGGAAAATAGGGGGGAAAAGAAATGTTAAAAAAACTATATGGAAATTGTAGTCCATGATATGTTACCAAGTATACTAGAAAGAGAAGAATTAGAATGCCAATGTGAAATATGTATAGAAGACATAAAAGCAATTGCTCTTAATAATTTAAAACCTATGTATGTGGTGACGGAAAAAGGAATATTATATTCAAAATTAAATGAATTTAGTGCCCAATTTAAAACAGATGTAATTCGTGAAATTACAATTGCAATTGAAAAGGTAAGGAAAAATCCCCGCCATTGATTTTACATCTATGGAATTAGGAGATGGAAAGATGTATAAGATTTTAGTAATTGAAGATGATGAAAAATTTCAAGTTTAATAAAGAATAAACTTGAAAGATATGATTATTCCGTAGTAAAGGTAGAAGATTATTCTAACATAAAAAGCAAATTTACAATGGAAAATCCACATTTAGTGCTTTTAGATATAAATTTGCCTAATTATGATGGTTTTTTTGGTGCAGAGAAATAAGGAGTATATCAAAGGTACCTATAATATTTATATCTGCTAGGTTTTCAGATATGGATCAGGTAATGGCAATAGAAAATGGTGGAGATGACTATATCATAAAACCTTTTTCCTTTGATTTATTATTAGCAAAGATTAAAGGTTCCATAAGAAGAGCTTATGGAGAATATTCAGCTAGTAATCACAAAGATATATATGAAGTAGAAGGGGGGGTCTTCTTATATAAAAGTCAAAGCACCATAGAATGGAAAGGGAAAAAAGGTAGAATTAAGTAAAAAAAGAATTTGGATTATTATATATATTAATCTCAAATATAAACGAAATAGTATCAAGGGAAGTCCTACTGGAAGAATTATGGGATGATATAGATTTTGTCGATGATAATACCCTATCTGTAAATATTACGAGGCTCAGGAAGAGATTAGAAGAAATAGGGATTATAGATAGCATCCAAACTAAGAGAGGGCAAGGTTATTCAATGGTAAAGACTTGGGAGTAGATGTTCATGGGATTTAAAAAAATATTTAAAAGATAGAATAACATATATTATTATCTATTATCTTAGTATATTGTTAGTTATTTTCATTATGATGCTAGACTTAATAATTAGAAAAGAGCCTATAAAAATCTCTAATGTTTTTTTATTGCCTTATTTTATCATCTATATTATTAGGATTATTAATAGTAATAGACTATAGTAAGAAAAAGAAGTTTTATGAGCCAATTAATTATGGTATGGAAAGGGAGGAAAATCTTGAGTATATATTCAATATTCCAGAGAATATAAGTAAAGAGCATGACTTTTTCAAGGAAGTTTTAACTAGGAATTATTTAATATATATGTCCATATTAGAAAAAAAACCAAAAGAAATTTAAGAGACAAATGGATTTAATAATAGATGGATTCATGAGATGAAACACCAGTATCAGTAATTAAACTTATGTTAGAAAATGAAAAAGATAAAAACATAGAGGAAATCACTAGGAAAAACTATGAAAGCATAGAAGAAGAGATAGAAAAACTGTCTAATGGTTTAGAAATGGCATTGCATACCCTTAGAATAAATGATTTTGAATTAGATTTCAAGGTGGAAGAAGTATCTTTGAATGAAATTATAAGAACTGTAATCAATGAAAATAAATCTACATTTATAGTTAATTCTATTTATCCTAAATTAGTTGCCGAAGAAAATGTAATTGTAAAAAGTGATAAAAAAATGGGTAAAATTTATAATTAGCCAACTGTTATCTAATAGTATAAAATATACAAAAGTAAAAGAAAATGGAGATAAAAATATAATTCTTCATATATATGAGGAAAATGGAAAACCATATTATCCATAAGAGATAAGGGAGTAGGAATTCCTAAAGGTGATTTAGATAGGGTCTTTGAGCCGTTTTTCACAGGAAAAATGGAAGAAAATATCTAGAATCCACAGGAATGGGACTTTATTTGTTAAAGGATATATGTGATAAATTAGGTCATGGAATAAAAGTGGAATCAATTGAAGGAAAAGGGACTACAGTAAGTATTACCTTCTATAAGGGAAAAAGTATTTATAATATTCAATAAAACCAATCTGACAATATTGTAAGAAAAAAAGTTCTATTTGAAAGGGAAATCAATAGGAGGATTTCCCTTATTTTTATATAGTATAAATAGAAAATCCATTATAGGAGGTTAAAATATGCCAGTATTAGAAGTTAAAGACTTATCTAAAATATATGGTAGTAAAGGAAAAGGAGTATTAGTGAAGGCTCTAGATGAATTTAATATGAATATAAACAAGGGAGAATTTGTAGGGATTATGGGTCCCTCTGGTAGTGGAAAGACTACCTTATTAAATATCTTAGCCACAATAGATTCTCCATCTTCTGGAGAGATACTTATAAATGGTCAAAATCCACATAATTTAATACCAGACGAATTAGCAATATTTAGAAGAAAAAAATTTAGGGTTTATATTTCAAGATTTTAACTTATTAGACACATTATCAGTAAAGGAAAATATCATACTACCTTTAGTCCTTGAAGAGTTTAAAAATAAAGAAATAGAGCAAAAATTAGAAGAAATATCCACAATATTAAATATTAAAGACATATTAGATAAAAGAACATATGAAATATCAGGAGGGCAGCAACAAAGGACTGCATGTGCCAGGGCTATGATAAACAAACCAGCTATTATTTTAGCCGATGAGCCTACGGGGGAATTTAGATTCAAAGGCATCCTTTGATTTAATGAGATCCTTAGATGAAATAAATGGAAAAAGAAAAACCACCATAGTCATGGTAACCCACGATGCCTTTGCAGCTAGCTTTTGCAAAAGAATAATAATGATTAAAGATGGACAATTCTTTTTAGAAATATCAAGGAACTCTAATAGACAAATATTTTTTTAAAGAAATATTAGATTCATTATCTCTTCTAGGAGGGGGATATAATGAAAATATCTAATATGGCCATTAGTAATATAAAGGGTAACTTATATAGATATATTATGTATTATTTAAGCAATTCCTTTGCTGTAACAGCTTTTTATATATTTGCTAATTTCGTATTTCATCCTGCTTTGAATTATAAAGCTTTGGGAGGTCATCCAGTAGCTCAAATGGGTGCAATAAATGGTATGATAACTTGTCAAATAATAATAGTTATATTTTCAATTTTATTTGTAGGTTATTCTACTTCCATATTTTTAAAATCTAGAGGCAAGGAATTTGGATTACTTTCCCTATATGGTATGACTACAAAGCAAATAAAAAAATACGTGCTCATTGAAAATACTATTATATCTATTTTATCCATTGCTACTGGAATATTTACTGGTTTAGTTTTTTTCAAAATTATTTCTTATGGCAATGGAGGCCTTTATGGATATTAGTCTTCCCTTTAATATTTCCTTTAAAGCATTGGGGCTTACAGTTTTAGTGTTTTTTTTATTTTGTTTGAAATAGTAAGTGCTTTAATGCTTTTAAAGATAAAAAAATAAGGAGATTATTGAACAGATTAAAAGTAGTAAGATTCCAAAGGAATTACCAAAGTTTTCAAAGAAAAAAATCCATTCTTGGAATATCTTTATTAATAATTGGATATACCATAGCTTGGATTGTAAAAGGTGCATTTGTGGTCTTAGCAATGATACCAGTAATACTTATAGTAGTAATGGGAACATATTTTGTATTCACCCAATTTAGCATATTTATAACCAATAAGTTAATTAAAATAAGAAATTCATATATAATAAGACGAATTTAGTAGCATATTCACAAATAATATTTAAACTTCAAGATACGGCTAAGGTGTTATTTTTAGCAGCTGTTTTAGGAGCTATTACCTTTACGGCTACAGAAACTGTATATTCATTTTTTTACAGAGGTGCCTAAAATATCAGGTTTTGATACTCCAGAGGATGTAGTATTAATTCAAGAAGGAAATACATTAGAAGATGTGGAGGCTATAAATAAAATAAAAGAAACACTCATAGAACATAATCTTAAAATAGAAGAACATTATATAATAGAAAATATAAAAATAAAAAAAATGAATCTAGTAAGGAAAATTCAAAGATTATGGAAGAAACATTAATAATGTCCAATTCTCATTACAACAAAGTAGCAGAATTACAAGGGAAGAAACCCTTATTAGTAAAAAAGGATGAAGCAATATATAATTTCCCTTACGCAACATATGGTTTTAATGGAAAGCCTGAGCAGGTTAAAAGATTTCCTTTAGATAAAGTAAAACTTAAATTTAAAGAAGAAGTAAGAGATTTTAAAATAAGTGGAGAGGTACATGGGGGGGCATTATTTCCCTTAGTAAAGTAGGGTATTTTGATGTGTTTATATTAAGTGATATGGACTATGAAGAAATCTTTAATATGGCTAAAAAAAGAGGATATTGTAAAGTACAATGGATTTAACTTAAATAAATGGGAAAAATCCTATGATGCTTCAATGGAAATAAAAGAGAAACTAGGAGAGGAGTATCAAGATAGTTTTTATTCCAAAGCAATTCCATTTAAAGAAAATAGGAAAAGTTTTGGCATGATTTTATTTATAGGGTTTTTTTTATTATCTTTTTTTTATTCTTTATAGCATCAGGAAGTATAATTTATTTTAAGCTTTTTAATGAAATAAAACAGGATAAAGTAGAATATAATATTCTTAGTAAAATTGGAACTACAGAAAAAGAAATAAATAAAATAATAACTAAACAAATTGGGATTATATTTTTTCTTCCCTTTGTTGTAAGTACAATGCATTCTTTTTCGCACTAAAGTCTTTATCCAACTTACTTGAAACAAACTTGTTTACCAATGGATTAGTGGTTATGCTTGGATATTTGGTGTTTCAAGTAATATACTTTATAATAATAAGAAGAATATATATTAATAGAGTAAATTACAACTAAAAATAATTTTAAAATAGGATCTTGTAGAAAGATTCCATTTTATTTATTTAAAATATTAAAGCTTTGCCTTATATAAGTTGCATATGGTAATCTTTCTTAAAATAGTATATTATTTATATATTGTATAATAATTAGGATGGTGATTTAATGTTAGGAACAATAGTGAATAGTTTAGCTATTATAGTAGGAGCAATTTTGGGAATAAGTTTAAAAAAATGGAATAAAAGAAGATTATAAGAATACAATTATGGATGGTATAGGTTTATGTGTACTTATAATTGGAATAATGGGTGGAATTGAGTCTGAAAATATAGTATTAATAATATCTAGCATAGTATTAGGAAGTTTAATTGGGGGAAATAATAGGTATTGAAAACAAATTAGATAAATTAGGAAATAAGATGGAAGGTTATTTTGGGAAAAATGATTCCAATTTCTCAAAGGGGGGGTTTGTAACAGGCTCCCTAGTCTATTGTATAGGAGCCATGGCAATAGTAGGAGCATTAGAGTCTGGACTATCAGGAAATCATCAAACATTATTTGCTAAATCTACATTAGATGGAATATCTGCAATTATATTTTCCTCTACACTAGGCATAGGAGTGGCTTTTTCTGCTATTCCAGTATTTATATATCAAGGGATAATAACTTTATTAGCCAATTTTGTTAAGGATATATTAACACCAGAGGTAATAAGAGAGATGTCCTCAGTAGGAGGTATACTTATTGCTGCCATAGGAATAAATATATTGGGAATTAAAAAAATCAAAGTAGGCAATATGTTACCAGCTATATTTATACCGATTATTTACTATGTAATAACAAATTTAATTGTATTTTAATGAAAAATTAAGATAATTAGAGAAAACAAAAGCAAATTTGATAATTATTTCATTTAATAGGAAAATAAACCAATTATTAACAAAATACAATACTTGATAAGTCAAGTGTTATAAGATAATATTAATATTGTGAGAATTAGCACTCATCAACATCAAGTGCTAACAAAAAAAAGAAAGATGAAAATTTAAGGAGGTATTACCATATGAATTTAAAACCATTGGGAGACAGGGTGGTAATTAAGAAGGTTGAAGTTGAAGAAAAGACAAAGAGTGGTATCGTATTACCAAGTTCTGCCAAGGAACAACCACAAATGGCAGAGATAGTTGCTATAGGTCCTGATATTGAAAATGATGAAAAGAAAAAGGACCAAGTTAAAGTTGGTGACAAAGTAATATTCTCTAAATATGCAGGAACAGAAATAAAATTAGATGATGAAGAATTAACTATTTTAAAATTAAGTGATATCTTAGCAGTAGTAGAATAAAAGGAGTGTGTATATAAATGGCGAAGGAAATTAAATTTGGTGAAGATGCTCGTCGTTCCATGGAAATTGGAATTAATAAATTAGCTAATACTGTAAAAGTTACCCTTGGACCAAAGGGAAGAAATGTTGTTTTAGATAAAAAAATTCGGCGCACCTTTAATTACAAATGATGGTGTGACAATTGCACGTGAAATAGAATTAGAAGATAGATATGAAAATATGGGAGCACAATTAGTTAAAGAAGTAGCTACTAAAACACAAGATGTTGCTGGAGATGGTACTACAACTGCAACATTATTAGCTCAAGCTATTATAAGAGAGGGGGGGCTTAAAAATGTAGCGGCAGGTGCAAACCCAATAATATTACAAAATGGAGTTCACAAAGCAGTTGAAAAAGCTGTAGAAGAAATTAGAAGATTTTCCAAAGAAGTAGATTCTAAAGAAGATATAGCTCAAGTTGCTTCTATTTCAGCAGGAGATGAAGAAATAGGTAATCTAATTGCCGAAGCTATGGAAAAAGTAGGAAATGATGGAGTAATCACTGTTGAAGAATCTAGATCCATGGGAACTACATTAGAAGTTGTAGAAGGTATGCAATTTGACAGAGGATATGTATCCCCTTATATGGTAACTGATACTGACAAAATGATAGCAGAAATAGAAGAACCATATATATTAATCACTGACAAGAAAATCTCCAATATTCAAGAAATCCTTCCAATTTTAGAGCAAATTGTACAAGAAGGGAAACCATTAGTAATCATTGCTGAAGATATAGAAGGAGAAGCAATGGCTACGTTAGTAGTTAACAAACTTAGAGGAACCTTTAACTGTGTAGCTGTTAAAGCACCTGGCTTTGGAGATAGAAGAAAAGAAATGTTAGAAGATATAGCAATATTAACAGGTGGAACAGTAATCTCTGAAGATTTAGGATATGACTTAAAAGATACTACTTTAGACATGTTAGGTAGTGCTGCAAAGGTTAAAGTTGATAAAGAAAATACAGTTATCGTTGACGGTGCTGGAGAACAAGAAAATATTAAAAATAGAGTAAGACAAATCAAGGTTCAAATTGAAGAAACAGAATCTGAGTTTGATGCAGAAAAACTTCAAGAAAGATTAGCTAAATTATCAGGTGGAGTAGCAGTAATTCAAGTAGGTGCTGCAACTGAAACTGAATTAAAGGAAAGAAAATCAAGAATAGAAGACGCTTTAGCAGCAACAAGAGCAGCAGTTGAAGAAGGTATTGTACCAGGTGGTGGAACAGTATTAATAGACTCTATTCCAGAAGTAGCTAAATTATTAGAAAATGCTCATGGAGATGAAAGAACTGGAATTAGTATACTAGTTAGAGCATTAGAAGAGCCAGTAAGACAAATAGCATCAAATGCTGGATTAGAAGGTTCAATAATAGTTGAAAACTAAAAGAAGAAGAAGTTGGAGTAGGATTTGACGCTTTAGAAGAAAAATATGTAAATATGATTGAAGCAGGAATTGTAGATCCAACTAAAGTTACTAGATCTGCACTACAAAATGCAGCAAGTGTAGCGTCCATGGTATTGACTACAGAAAGTGCTGTAGTAGATGTTGAAGAAGAAGACCCAATGGCTGGAATGGGCGGTATGGGCGGCATGGGTGGAATGGGCGGTATGATGTAATTTAGCCTTAAATTCACTGCTCTAAATAAATTGATAAAAATTAGAAGCTTTCCATTAACTGAAAAAGTTAATGAAAAGCTTCTTTTATTTTAGCTATTTAAAAAAATCTACAGCATATTGAACATATAAAGCAGTTCCTATTTCTAATGCATCTTCATCCATATTGAATTTATCATGATGATGAGGATAACATGCACCTTTTTCTTCATTTCTTATACCAACAAAAGCAAGTACTCCAGGAGCCTTTTCTAAGAAATAGGCAAAATCTTCACCACCAGTAGTTTTTTTCCATTTTTGTAACCCCCCCATCTTTTCCCAGGATTTTCTCCACAGAACCAGCGGCTATTTTAGAACATTCTTCATCGTTAATAGTAGCCGGTGTAGCCCAAGTATAACTTAGACTAGCATCTGCTCTATAACTTGCAGCAGTATTTTTGGCTATTCTTTCTATAATATCTGGTAGTTTTTCCCTTATCTCAGGCTTAAAACATCTAGTTGTACCTTCTAAGGTAGCTTCTCCAGCAATGATATTAAATCTAGTACCAGAATGGAAAGAACCAATGGTTAAAACAGCTGAATCCAAAGGACTTATTTCTCTACTTACTATAGATTGAAGATCCATTACAACTGCAGAGGCTGCCACCACTGCATCTACTGTTTGATGAGGCATAGAGCCATGGCCAGCCTTACCCTTTATCTTAAGGCTAAAGAAGTCAGCAGATGCCATTCTAGGACCGGCTTCTACAGATACCTTTCCAACTTCTACATCACTCCACAAATGGATACCAAATACACTATCTACATTATCCATAAAGTCAGATTCCTCTATCATCTTTTTAGCTCCACCAGCAACCTCCTCTGCAGGTTGGAAGATTAAATATACTGTACCCTTTAGTTCATTTTGGATATCCTTTAAAATCTTAGCAGCTCCAAGCAACATAGCAGTATGACCATCATGACCACAGGCGTGCATTTTCCTTCATGTTTCGATTTATATGGTATATCATTTGTTTCAGTAGTTTCAAGGGCATCCATATCTCCTCTTAATGCAACGGTTTTGCCAGGATTTTTCCTTTAATAGTGGCTAAGACTCCAGTTCCAGCAAGGGGGATATATGGAATTTCTAGTTTGTCTAGTTCTTCTTTAATGCGAGAAGAAGTACGAAATTCTTCCCAACTAGATTCAGGATACATATGAAATTCTCTACGTAAATCAATAACATAGTCCTTATATTGTTCTGCCAACTTCTTAATAGTCATTTTACAACATCCTTTCTAAATCAATATAAATTTTTATAAAAGTTTAATAAATATACCAGCTAAAATTACTGAACCAATAGTAACAGTTGTAAATCCACCAACTAACATTTGAGGAAGCATTTGGTCCATTAGGAATTCTTTTTCTTCTTTGTTAGTGGCCAAAGCCTTTGCAGCTTCTTCAGTAAGAATATAATTTGGAGGGAAACCATATAGAGCAGTTAGACTTATGGCAAAGGCCATTTCCTTTGTAACTCCCAATGCCTTTCCTACAAATAATGATAAAAGAGCCATTCCTAATACACCAAATATTATAATTCCAAATAGTGGTATAGCCATTTTAGCAACCATTTCTGGAGTAGCTCTAGAAAGCCCATCAAATATAAATGCCATTAATAAAGTCATTAGCCAACCAAAGGAATTAGATAGATTAAGAGGTCTTCTATCAACTATTCCCAATTCTGCAGCTATAACTCCAAATATCAGACATACTACATATCTTGAAACAACTTCATTAGTAGCAGTGGCAAAGGCTACGGCAGCCCAAGCAACTAATCCTAATCTCATAAGTATAACATAAGTTGTATTATAATGTTCAGAAATAGGAGGGATTATTCTAAATTTAGATTTCTCTTCATTATTTTCTTCAGAATTGGACTTTGGAGTCCATATAATTTCTCCTTTTCTATATCCATTTAATAATCTAATACCTTCTTTTTAAGCATTAAGGCTGTAATAGGATATCCAGCAAAACCTTGGGCTACATAGACTAAAATTGCTAAAACAGATAAATCTGTTAGGCCCTTGGCAGTAGCAGCTTCTGACATCATAATAGAAGCAACTATGCCTCCTGTAAGAGGTGGTGCAGCGATTATTGCAGTTTCTTTGCCGAAAATTAAAGCACCTAAAGTCATAACTCCAACAACTACTCCTACAATACCACCAACGGCAATAGTTATAGTTTTCCATTGTTTAGCTAATTCATTAACGCTCATCATGGTGCCCATATGAGTTATCAATAAATACATTGCCAATTGTGCAGCAGGCATACCTAAACTAGAAATAGTAACTATATCTTGTGGAAAAATGTCCAAAACCAAGAATAAATAATACTGCAGTTACGAAAACTGAGGGTACAAAGGCTTTAGTTTTGGTAGATATAATATCACCAATAGCCAAAGCAATTAAAATAAATGAAAAAGCCATAATAATATCCATTTGCATAATTTTCCTCCCTTTAATATTAAACTCAATAATACCAAATCAATGGCGACAAGTCAACACATTAAAGTGATAAAATTAAATTATTTTAATTAGAAAGGTTTTCCTTTAATAATATTTTAGAAACTTGGTTTTTATTGCAGTATTTTATCTTTTATTTGCGTTATAATTAGTAGAAGGAAGGAGGGGGGAGAGATGATTAATGAATCAATATTGATAAAAAAAGCCATAGATGGAGATGAAGAATCCTTTAGCCAATTAATAGATATATATAAAAACTATGTATTTGCAATTATTTTAAATTTTATTAAAGATTATGATGAAGTAGAAAATGTAGCTCAAGAAGTCTTTTTACAGGTTTATCTTTCCCTTCCCACATATAAAAATGATAATTTTAAAGGATGGATTAGTAGAATAACATCTAATAAGTCTATAGATTGGCTTAGAAAGAAAAGGAGTAAATTTAGGGAGGAAACTTTAGATAATACTGAAGAGTTAGTTGATACAATGAAAATTTCCTATGATAATACTCCAGAGTCTATATTGTTGGCAAAGGAAAATAGGGAGTTAATATTAAGATATTTAAATGATATTCCTGATATTTATAAAGAGACCTTGGAAAAATTTTATTTTCAAGATAAATCTTATGAAGAGATTGCCTTAGAGGAAGGTGTAGCTATAAAAACCATAGCATCCAGGATTTATAGAGGTAAGAATATGTTAAAGGAGAAATGGAGGGAAAGATTATGAAGCATTATGATTATGTAGAATGGCTATTTTATAAAAACAATTTAATATCCTTAGAAAAGAAAATTGAAATGGAAGAACATCTATATAATTGTGATGATTGTTTAGAGATATTTCTTT
>JMBX01000073.1_pt1 | contig 25288 bp, 46 predicted proteins | sample 616521 | NCBI WGS metagenome assembly JMBX01 (sample SAMN02727906, study PRJNA239997) | anaerobic digester metagenome | biome: anaerobic digester; isolation source: mesophilic anaerobic digester inoculated with municipal waste water sludge... | place: Germany: Bielefeld University, CeBiTec ...
AAATTATGATAGAATTATAAATTATTTAATTATTACATCTAAAATGATAAACTAAAAAGTTTATTAGATGTTGATAGAGGCCTAGCTAATAGGATAAAACAACAAGGAGAAAAATATAATGATATCAGGGCTTTAATAGATAATATTTCAACAAAAAGATATCCTAAGACAAGAATTCAAAGAATTTTAATGCATTTACTAAATGATTTAAATAAAAATACCATTAAGGAATTATACAAAGCTCAAGCACCATATATTAGAATCCTTGGCTCCAATAAAAAGGGATTTGAAATATTACGAGAAATTAAAGAAAAATCAGATATACCAATAATCAATAGATTTTCAGATTATAAAAATATAATAATCCAGTTATAGATAAATTTATTTATTATGAAGAAAAGGCCACTGATATATATTTTATGGGTTTAAACTTAGATATTCCCCTAGTTAAATGGACTATAAACTTCCCAATACATTAAATAAATTTAATTATCACTCCTCTTTCATATTTTGCTTTAATTATAAATATAATAAATAGGGAGTGATTTTATGCATTTACTTAAACATCTTAGTTTTAATTTAAAATATGGAATCTTCCAGATTGTTATTATATCATTAATAATTGCCATTATAATAAATCCTACATTAGCAATAAATAGTGCCAAAGAAGGATCTTATATATGGTTTAATATTCTATTGCCTTCACTACTTCCTTTTTTTCATCTTAGCAGAACTCTTCATACTTTCAGGATTTGTAGACTTCTTTGGTAAGTTACTACAACCTATTATGATACCTTTATTTAATGTACCTGGCACTGGAGCCTTTCCTCTGATAATGAGTATAGTTTCTGGATATCCAGTAGGAGCAAAACTAAGCTCTAGATTAAGACAAGAAGAAATACTATCTAAAACTCAAGGCAATAGATTAATTACCTTTACATCTACCTCAGGTCCAATATTTATCCTAGGTGCAGTTTTAATAGGTATGTTAAATGCTCCAGATTTAAGTTTACTTTTAATATTGCCTCATTATCTAGGTATCATCACCCTAGGTTTGATTTTTAGATTTTATAAATCTAATTCAGAGGATGACCATATAATTAAAAACAATTCTAATATTATAAAGCAAGAAAAAGGGAAAAGCATTGGACAGTTAATTTATACTAGCATAATGCAATCTATTAACTCTATACTATTAATTGGTGGCTTTGTAATAATTTATAATGTAATTATTGAATTATTACTAGGATCAAAATATGTAAACTATATTATTATATCTCTTTCTAAATTAATAAATATAAATCCAGAAATTATAAAAGGAATCTTTGCTGGTCTAATTGAATTAACAACAGGTTGTCAAAAAAATCTCCACACTAAATATAGACTTGATTTATAAAATACTCATTATAAACTTTTAATAGCCTGGGGGGGCGGTTTATCTATTTTGAGTCAAGCCATAAGCTTTATAGGTCAAACAGATTTAAATACAAGCTTATACTTATTTTCTAAATTTCTACATGGAATATTATCTTGCATTTATACATATATTTATATCTATTAAAATAACAAAAAAATATAATGCCTTCTTCAACTGAAACCATTATTATAAGCAAATATTATAATATCAATTATTGGCTATATAGTTTTTGATTCTACTAAATTGGCTATTGGAATATGTATTTATTTTATAATAATAAGCTTACTTATACATGAGTTATGGAACAAAAAGAGGCCTAATCAATGCCTCTTAATTCTTTTCTATTTTCATTAAGTATACCTATAACTTCCTTTAAATTTTCTTGGGTTTCTAAAAGCAAGCTATCAGCATATTCTATGGCGCCTAATCTAATTTCCTTAGCAGTTCTTTGTGCGCTATTAATAATTTCTGTTGCTCTCTCCTTAGCTGCCTTGCTAATTCCCTCTTGGTCGATCAATTCTTCCAACTTATATTCTGCTTCATTTAACATATTTTCAGCATCTTTTTGAGCCTCAGCTAATATCCTTTGTTTTTCTTCCTTAATCCAAGCAGCTTGTTTGATTTCATCTGGTAATCTTATTCTTATTTCCTTGATAATATCTAGAATTTCGTCCATATCCACCATTACCTTTTTTGAAAAAGGTACTGTGGAGCCTTCTTCTACAATATCCTCAATTTCATCAATAAGTTTTAAAACATCCAATTTTAAATACCTCCCTTAAACTTGTCTTTTAATGCTCGTTCCACTGGCTCTGGTACAAAACAAGAAACATTCCCTCCATAGGATGCTATCTCCCTTACAATGCTGGAACTTAGATATACATGTTCTCCCCCCCTAGAAACCATAAATAAAGTTTCAATATCCTTATTTAACTTTCTATTAACTAATGCCATTTGCATTTCATATTCAAAATCAGAAACCGCTCTTAAGCCTCTAATCATAGTACTGCATCCTTTTTTATCAGCGTATTCTGCTAATAAACCAGAAAAAGCATCAATCTCTACATTCTTTAAATGTTTAGTAGTTTCTTCTAATAGCTTAATCCTTTCTTCAATAGAAAAAAAACTCCTTTTTTTTGATGTATTATTTAGTACAGCAACTATTACATGTTCAAATTTCTTAGAACATCTTTCAATAATGTCAAGATGTCCAAATGTTACAGGATCAAAACTTCCTGGATATATTACCTTCACAATGTTACCTCCTAGAATATAGTCTTCTTAAAAATGTCACAGATTTACTACCATATTTCTATAATCTATTTTTTTTCAAATCCAAATAAATTATCATCTAATACCAGTTCTTTTTCATGTTCTATAATCAATATACCTTTGGAGATAAAATTAAATTATTGTCAATAGATTCTATAACATTTAATAAAAGATCATTATGTCTAAAAGGAGGATCTAAATATATATAATCGAAATATACACCTTCCTTTTTAAAATAATCAATGGCCCTAACTCCATCTTTCTTTAAAATTTTAGCCTTATCAATCAACTTAGTATGAATTAAATTTTCCTTAATAGTGGCTATACTGGCGGTAGATATATCAACAAAATAACATTCCTTAGCTCCCCCCCTACTTAAAAACTCAATACCTATGGAGCCAGAACCACCAAATAAATCCAATATTACACTATTATTATCAATAGGACCAATTATATTAAATAAAGACTCTTTTATTCTATCTTCCGTAGGTCTAACATTCATACCCTTTGGTGCTTTTAATCTATGACCTTTACTAATCCCTGATATAACTCTCAATAGAACACTTCCTTATACTTTATTAAAATCATTTTACCATATAAATCTAAATTATTAAAACATTAATTTAAAGTTAAATCATCACCTAGGTTTTCAAACATCTTTTGAATTTGTTTTCGAATCCTTTGGTGCTCCCTTTTCTCTAAATTAGGTCCAATTTCATCACATTAAGAGCTTCACTCTGGGCGAGTTTTAATATATCCATATCTCTAAATAAATTAGCTATTTTAAGCTCTGGAAGTCCATGTTGTCTAGTACCAAAAAAAATTCTCCTGGCCCCCCCCTTAGCTCTAAATCCTTCTCCGAGATAATAAATCCATCAGAAGAACTCTGTAATATACGCATTCTTTCCCTTGCAATTTTATTTCTACTATTATTCAATAGAATACAATAAGATTGATACTCTCCCCCCCTTCCAACTCTACCCCCCCTTAATTGGTGTAACTGGGCCAAACCAAATCTTTCAGCATTATATATTACCATAATATTAGCATTTGGAACATTTACTCCAACTTCAATAACAGTAGTTGAAATCAAAATATCTAATTTATTTTCCTTGAAATCATTCATTATAGAATCTTTTTCCTTATTATTCATTTTCCCATGAAGTAAGCCTACACTATAATCTTTAAAAACATTGTTTTTAAAATCCTCATATAATTCTTCAGCAGAATTTAAACTTAAAGTCTCAGATTCCTCAATTAAAGGACAGACAATATATGCTTGTCTACCCTCCAGTACTTGTTTTTCAATAAATTTATTCACCCTATCTGTGTACTCAGGACCTACAGCATAGGTTTCAACTTCCTTTCGCCCTGGCGGCAATTCATCAATAATAGATATATCTAGATCCCCCCATATAAGATTAAAGCTAAAGTCCTAGGAATAGGAGTAGCCGTCATAACCAACACATCCGGATTATTTCCCTTTTGATTTAAAATAGCCCTCTGTCTAACTCCAAATCTATGTTGTTCATCAGTAATAACTAGGGCTAAATTGTTAAACTCTACATTATCTTGAATTAAAGCGTGAGTACCTATTAAAATATCAATTTCTCCTCTTTTTAGCTCATCTAACACCTTTTCCTTATTCTTATCAGTTAATGAACCAACTAACAATTCACATCTTATATTATAATCCTTAAATAAAGTATTTAAAGATTCAAAATGTTGAACTGCTAAGATTTCTGTAGGTGCCATCATAGCAGCTTGATATCCTGCTTTTACACTTCTAAACATAGCGAGAGCTGCCACAATAGTCTTACCTGACCCTACATCTCCTTGAACTAGCCTACTCATCTGTTTAGTACTACTCATATCATCTTGTATTTCTTGAAAAACTCGTTTTTGTGCAGAAGTTAGCTTGAAAGGTAAATTATCAATAAATTCATCTATTTCTTTTACTTTTGGAAATTGTACTCCACTATCTTCATTTAAACTTTTATTTTTAATAATAAATAATCCTAATTGAAGAATAAACAATTCCTCAAAGATTAATCTTCGTTTTGATGCCTCTAAAACAGTTCTATTACTAGGAAAATGTATATTTCTTATGGCTTCTTTTATACCAATTAAATTATATTTTCCCCCCCTTATTTCAGTGGGTAATATCTCCTGAACAAAATCTAAATATTCCTTTAATACATTATTGACAATTTTTACAATCTCATTATTTGTCAATCCACTGGTCAATGAATACAAGGGCACAATTTGTCCAATTTTATTGTGCATATTGGCCTTTTCATATACAGGATTCATAACTTGTAATTCCATTCCCATTTTGTTTATTTTTCCATTAACTCTATATTTTTCTCCAACTTTAAATTTATTTTTTTTAAATAATTTTGATTAAACCATACTAAAAAAACCATAGCCACTTTCATCTTGAAAAGGAACTTTTAAAATAGACATATTTCTTCTAGGTCTAATTACTTGACCAGGTCCAACTATTTCAACTTCTAAACTAGCCTTTTCACCAATAATAGCCTGTTTTATAGTAGTGAATTTTGATCTATCTTCATATTCCCTAGGTATATAATAAATCAAATCTAATATAGTATTTATATTGAGTTTTCTCAATCGAAAAGCCCTTTTAGGGCCTACACCCTTTATGTATTGAACATTCATAGATAATCTCTCCATGAATTATACCCCCCCTATTGGATACAATTAGAATAAACCCTACCAAGGGTAGGGTTTATTCTAATGAAAATATATAATAATATAATGGTTGCCCACCAAATATGACTTCAATATCTACATCTTCATATCTTTCTTCTAACCATGAAGAAAGTTCATTGACCTTATCCTCTTCAATATTATCACCATAAAAAAAATAGTAATAATAGATATATCTTCATCCATCATTTTTTCAATTAACTCTTCTGCAACATGATTTATTTCCTTACCAGAAGCCACAATATCCCCATTGGATAAACCAATAATATCGTCTTTACTTATTTTATTATTATTAACTTCAGTATCCCTTACGGCATAAGTAACCTGTCCCGTCTGTATATAACTAATACTATCTATCATAGCCTCAGTATTTTCTTCTACAGACTTAGTTTCATCAAAGGCTAATAATGCCCCTATTCCTTCAGGAATAGATCTAGTCGGTAATACAATTACATTCCTATCAGACAGTTCCTTAGTTTGCTCTGCAGCTAATATAATATTCTTATTATTTGGAAGTATAAATACATTTTTCCCTTGAGTACTTTCTATAGCCTTTAAAATATCCTCAGTACTAGGATTCATTGTTTGCCCACCAGACACTATATAATCAACATTAAGTTCCTTAAAAACCTTATCTATACCTTTACCAATGGAAACTGAAACAAAAGAATACTCCTTATTTACTTCCTGTTTTGTTATCTTCTCCATTTTCCATTTGTGCTAATTCATCCTTCAATAAAACTTCCTCATGTTGGTATCTCATATTGTCTATTTTGATATCGCTTAATTCACCAAGGGATAATCCTTTTTGTAAAACTAATCCAGGATTATTAGTATGAACATGGACTTTAATAATTCCATCTCCACCTACAACTAATAGAGAATCTGCATCTACAGATAACTCTTCCCTTAATTTATCTATTTCCTTATATTTAGTATTAATCATAAACTCAGTACAATATCCATAGATAATATCATCAGTATCTATTGGTTCCCTATGAACATGTTCTAAATCCTTAGATTTTTCTTCTATTGTTTCCTCATGGAATTCTTCAATTCCTGTTAAAGCATAATATGCACCTAAAAGCACATACATATATCCTTTACCACCAGCATCTACAACACCTGCCTGTTTTAATACTGGCAACATATCAGGAGTTCTTGCTAGAGCCTCATTACCATGATCAATTACTTTTTTTTAAGAAAACTTAAAATATCTTTTTCCCTTCTACTGATAGAAATAGCATATTCTCCACATTCCCTAGCCACTGTTAAAATAGTTCCCTCTGTAGGTTTCATAACAGCCTTATATGCAGTATCAGAAGCCTGTTTCAAACCTTCAGCTAAAGTTGGCACATCTATCTTTGTTTTTCCCTTTATTCCACTGGCAAACCCTCTAAACAGCTGAGATAAAATTACTCCTGAGTTACCTCTAGCACCCATTAAAGAACCTTGACTAGCTGCCAATGCAATCATATAGGTATCATCTTCTTCTGCATTTAGTCCCTGTTTTACAGCTGATTTTATAGTTAGAGACATATTTGTACCTGTATCTCCATCTGGCACAGGAAAAACATTTAAGGAGTTTACCTCCTCTTTATTTTTTTCTAGAAGCCCTGCAGCCCCTTTAAGAGCCTTCTTCAGTAGGGCTCCATCTATTATCTCCATTTTCAAGTATAGTACCTCCTTAAACTACTTTCCTACTCTTATTCCCTGTACAAAAACATTAATTTGATTTACCTTTTGTCCAGTTAATTTTTCAACATTAAATTTTACTCTTTCAATAATATTATCTGCAACAACAGATATCTTAACTCCATATTCTAATATGACATGCAAATCTATAGCCAGTATGTTATCTTTAGAATAAACTTTAATTCCTTTAGTTAAAGAATCCCATTTTAACAATTCGAACAATCCATCAGTTGCATTTTTCGAAGCCATCCCTACAATACCATAACTTTCCATAGCAGATACTCCTGCTATTGTAGCTATTACATTATCATCTATACTAATTGTTCCCAAGTCAGTATTAGTTTTGGCTGGCATAAACAATCTCCTCCTTGTTCTAAATATACCATATTTTATATTTTACATTAAACAAACAAATAGTTCAACTAAATACTCCCTCTTATTAGAAGATATATCACTTTTTAGTTGATTTTATATAGATTATTGTGTTAGAATATAATGTGTTATTATTGAAAAAAAGAAAATACTTATAAAGTTTTTCAGTTGTCGCTTAAGGAGGTGTTTTATTATGGCTAGAAGCTGTGATGTATGTGGAAAAGGTAAGGTATATGGTAATAAAGTTACCTTCTCAAATAGGAAATTAAACAGAAGTTGGAAACCTAACATCAGAAAAGTAAGAGCAGTTGTAAATGGTTCAGTAAAAAGAATCAATGTATGTACAAGATGTTTAAGATCTGGGTACGTAGAAAGAGCATTATAATAATAAAGGCTACCTTTATATAAAAGGTGGCCTTATTTCATATACAATAGTATTCCCATTAGAAGTAATCCTAATCCAACTAATAAAAGAAGAAATTTAGTAGACATTACATTTATAACTATAAGTAAACCTATGACTCCTAAAGTAATTCCAATTATTTTCTTTGTCTTATTTCTATACCCATATAGATATTTCTTCATAACTAACACTCCCTGCATCCTTTATACCATAGTATTCAGTTGCAGTAGATAGGTTACAAATAATATTAATCTATTGACTCTATAATTAAAGCCTCACCTTTATGGATGACTATATCACCATAATCTTGGACTATCTCATTACTTATACCTAAAGTAGAACCAAATCCAATAAATTTTTCACTTAGAGGGTACAAAACCCCCCCATTAAACTTACAACAATTCCATTATTAGAAATTGGTATAACAGATAGATTATAATTATCCTTTTTCTTTATTTTCATATCCTTGTTTGTAAAATAGATAATATTATTATCATCTATAATTTTTGCCCTTATTTTTTTTCATTTAATTTTTTTCAATAAAAAAAATACTAGCCAAAGTATGATCTAATCTAGTACCAGTTACTCCCATTAAAGTAATATCATCTATTTTTTTTATCTAATAAATGCAAAATGCCTAGCTCAGTATCAGTCTTATCCTTCATTATTGGAAACTTCATCACTTCTATATTATTATCCCTTATAAAATCTAAACCCTTAGAACTAATGGAATCTAAATCCCCCCCAATAACAATATTGGGGGGGATTTTCCCAGTATTAATAAGATGGTCTACTCCACCATCAGCACAGACAATATAATCATTATCATATAATTGTTCTCTCAATATATCATAATTATTGATGTAACCACTAGATATAATTAATCCCTTCATAAATTTAACCTACCTAACTTAACATTGTCCTTTTTAAAGGCTTCCAAATTAAAAGTAAAATTACAATAGAAATTATTAACTCTGGTATTAAATAAGTAGCATTATACCCTATGGAATATAACCAAGGATTTTGGTCTCCAGCATACTCAGCAAAGAATACCACCCCAGATAATACATGGGATAACATTCTTCCACCTATTGCCAATACAACTCCTAAAATAAGTCTAAAATATTCATTAAAAGAACTATCCCTTCTAATATACCCAATTCCTGCTAAACCTAATAATCCATATGCCAGTGGATAATCTAAAATAAACTGTGCCCAATGATAAAAATAAGGTTTTAATAAAAAAAATCAAGAATTCCATAAGTAGCACCTACTGCAAAACCAGGTCCAATTCCCCCCCATCTAATTGCAAATACTAGTAAAGGAATCATACTTCCTGCCGTTACAGAACCACCATTAGGTGCTTGATATATAGGTGGTAAATATGCTAATAAAACTGAAAGGGCTATCATCATTCCCCCCTTCTGCCAACATTCTAGCATTGCTTCTTTTGTCCATTTAATATGCCTCCTTAAAATAAAAACCCATGGCCTGTAGGCAATGGGTATAATTTCTTATCCACACTTCCCTACGCTAGTATTATCTAGTTCAGGTCATAAGGGTCGGGATTAATCCACTCTCAGCCATTAGGCTCCCCCCCAGTGTTACTGATTATATTATTCTGTTGTATATCTATACTAACATATTTATCTGTATTATACAATAACCTTGATAAAGTCTTTAGTCCTTTGAACTACATCCTCTACACCGAATATATCAGAACCAGCTACTATTAAATCAGCACCATAATCCACAATCTCTCTTACATTATTTAGCTTTATCCCGCCATCTACTTCTAATATAATATCTAAATTTCTTTCATCAATAATCTTTCTAGTCTTTTTAATTTTATCTGCCATAGCATGAATAAAAGACTGACCTCCAAATCCAGGATTAACGCTCATAATTAAAATCAAATCTATATCCTCTATAACATACTCTAAATTTTCAATAGGTGTAGAAGGATTTAATGAAACCCCAGCCTTAACACCAAAGGACTTAATCAATTGAATAGTCCTATGAAGATGTACCGTTGCCTCTTCATGGACAGTAATAATATCTGAACCTGCATCAACAAAATCCTTAATATATCTTTCTGGTCTATCCACCATTAAATGTACATCAAAGGGTAGTTTCGTAATCCTCCTAAGACTTTTAATCACTGGAGCACCAAAGGAAATATTTGGAACATACACCCCCATCCATAACATCTAAGTGAAGATAATGGGCACCACCATCTTCTATTTTTTTTAATTTCTTCCTTAAGATTAGCAAAATCTGCTGACAATAAGGAAGGTGCCAACATAGCCATTTTAGTACCTCCTAATATTTTTTTACTTCATCTAATAAAAGTAAGTAATTCTTATATCTTTCCTTATGAATTACACCATTCTCCACATATTCCTTTATAGAACAGTCTGGTTCCTTATGGTGTAAACAACTTAAAAATCGGCATTCTCCTCCATATTTATGGATTTCACGAAAATAGTCCCTAACCTCTGTTTCATCTTCAATAAAATCCAGGTTTAAAGAACTAAATCCAGGTGAATCCAAGACATAGGAGTTATCGTCAAGATCTAAAAGTTCTACATGCCTCGTAGTATGCTTTCCCCCTTTTGTTTTCATACTAACATCACCAGTTTCTAATTTAAAACTAGGATTAATTAAATTTAATATAGATGACTTTCCAGCTCCAGAAGGTCCAGCAAATACACTAATATTGTTAGAAAGTCTATCCCTTAATTTATCAATACCTAGATTTCCCTTAGCACTGGTCATTATTACATCGTATCCAGCCTTTTCATATATTTCCTTATACTCTAATGCCTTATCTTCATCTAAATCCGCTTTATTTAAACATATCAAAACCTCTAAGCCCTCATATTCTGCCATTAATAAAAATTTATCCAATAGCCATGAATTAATCTCTGGTTTTTAATGCTCATAACAATAATAGCTTGAGTCACATTGGCAACAGGTGGCCTTAATAACTGAGTTTTCCTAGGTTCAATTTCTACAATATACCCTGTATTATCCTCATCACTAATACGAATCTTAACCCTATCTCCAACTAATGGAGTCAGATTATCTTCTCTAAAGACTCCCTTGCCCTACTTTCAATTATACCCTTGGAGGTTTTTACATAATAAAAACCCCCCCCAATTCCCTTTATTATTATTCCATCTACCATATATTCACCACTATTCTTCTTTTATACGAGTAAATTGATAAATATCATCAAATAAAACTTCAAATTCAGCTCCAATTTTACCCTTTACATTTATGCTAACTTCTCCTTCTTCAGCCTTATGCTTTCTCTTATAGACCTCTTCACTAACACCATCTTGTTTTCTAATTATCACTACTTGAGTTTCAGCTCTATCAGTAAAAGGTATTATACTTATCTTAAATGGAGTTTCCTTATCCTTATCTTTATTATCTGGCTCTTCCTCTGGTTCTTCTATTGGCTCCTCCACCTCTGGACCAGTACTTACATATAAGTCTACAGCAGTTTTAGTCTCTAATTCAGTTCCTGGTTCATAGGACTGCCATATAATATGATCCTTCGGTACTTCATTATTAGGTTCAGGAGTAACTTCCCCCCCTATTTCTAAATCTAAAGCTAGAAGTTCATTTTTACCTTCTATAATATTATCTCCTGTAACCTTTGGCATGATAACCATCTTTATTTCTTCACCTTTGCTTATTATTATATTAACCCTTGAGCCTGGCTCTAAATAAGTAAATGCCTCTGGTTCTTGTTTCATAATAATATCCTTAGGAGTCACGTCAGAGGCTCATATTTTGTCTCTCCTATTTTTAAATCCTTATCATTAAGTATAGCTTCTGCCTCTGCTAAGGACTTATTAACTAATCCTGGTACCCTAACTAAATCAGCACCTTCATTTATAATAACTTTAATGGTGAATCCTTTTTTTCACCTTAGATTTTTCTTCAGGATTTTGTCTTATTACTTCTCCTGGCTGAAATTCGCTATTCTTAGCAGTTCCTTCAACTTCAAAATTTAACCCTTCATTTTCAATGACTTCCCTAGCTTTTTCCTCAGACATCCCTAATACATTAGGAACTACTACTTCAGCAACATCGAAGAAATCACGTAATTTTAAATAACCTACAAAAACACTTGTTACCAATAAAATGCCAGCAATATAGCTAATAAAATTAGCTTAACACCACCATCGCCTTTTTTTCTGTTTTTTTTCTTTTTTTTCTATTTTTTTTGTATTATTTGCCATGTCATCCACGCTTTCATCTGGAATAATTGGGATTACCCTAGTAGGAGATTCGCTATTATCTTTATTAGCTATAAAGTTTGCTACTCCTTCAGTTTTTATATTTTTTTAAATCCCTTATTAAATCTCCAATATTAGCATATCTATCTATTTGCTTTTCTTAACACATTTTAAAATTATAGCCTCTAAATTTGTAGGAATACTTGGATCTATATCTCTAGGTGGCACAATATCATCCTGCACATGCTTTAAAGCTACAGAAATAGGTGTCTCTCCATCATAGGGAAGTTTCCCCCCCGTAATCATCTCATACATAACTATTCCTAATGAATATATATCGGATTTTTCATCAGTATATCCTCCCCCCCTTGCCTGCTCAGGAGAAAAATAATGTACTGAACCTAATACATTTGATGTGGTTGTCAATGTCGCCGATGTAGCAGCCCTTGCAATACCAAAATCCGTTACCTTTATCCTATTATCTTCAGTCACCATAATATTTTGAGGTTTAATATCCCTGTGAACTATATGGTTGGAATGTGCATCCTGAAGGGCCTCAGCTATTTGAAGGGAATAGTTTATAGTTTCATCAAAACTTAATTTTCCCTTTTCCTTGATTATTTCCTTCAAAGTCTTTCCCTTTATATACTCCATTACTATGTAATGAATATCCTTCCCTTCAATCTTTTCAACACCAACATCGTATATATTCAAAATATTTGGATGGGAAAGGCTTGCTGCAGCTTGGGATTCCCTTTTAAATTTTCTTATAAATTCCTCATCATCTAAAAATTCACTTCTCAATATTTTAACAGCCACATACCTTTTTAAAAGATTACACTTAGCTTTATAAACCTGGGCCATTCCTCCGCCACCAATTTGTTCTATTATCTCATATCTACCACCTAAAATCTTTCCAATCATAACATCACCTCATTTACTAAAATTTTATAATTACCACAGTAATATTATCAAAGCCACCATTATTCCTAGCAGTATGTATTAATTCTTTGGAAATCAAGATAATATCTTTATTATTATTGATTATTTTAAAATTTCATCTTCAGGAACCATACCTGTTAATCCATCACTACACATCATCAATTTGTGTTCTTTACTGTATTTTTCAATATAAATATCCATTTTGATATCCCTGCTTGTCCCTACTGCCCTAGTAATTAAATTTCTTTGGGGATGATTTTTGCCCTCTGCAGCAGTGATACTTCCATTTTTTTTATTAATTCATTTACTAAAGAATGGTCTTCTGTAATTTGTAATATCTTTTTATCAGTAATATAATAAGCCCTACTATCCCCCCCTACATGTCCAATATATATACTATCTTCAAATATATATGCCATAGTTAAAGTAGTTCCCATTCCAGCATACTTAGTTTCCTCTAAAGATTTATTATAAATCCTAGTATTTGCTACTTCCACTGCATTTTCATAGTAGAAATAATACTTTTTTTCTAGACATAGGTTTTCTTTATTAAGAAAAAAATACTTCCTTAGCTGAATCTACAGCCATACTACTGGCAATTTCCCCCTGCATTATGGCCTCCCATTCCATCGGCAACAATAAATAGGGGGGGAAAATTTTCATCATTAGATACAAAAAAAAGAATCTTGATTTATCTCCCTAACTAAACCTATATCTGACAATCCCACTGCAATCATCATATCACCCCATTCTATGTTATTAATCCTTATTTAAATAATCTCTTCTTAACTGTCCACAAGAAGCACTTATATCTGAACCCTTTTCTCTCCTTATAGTTGCATTTATATTATTCTCTGTTAATTTTCTTTGAAATTTTTCTATACTACTTTTATTAGCCCTATCCTTATTATATTCCTTTATAGGATTTAATGGAATCAAATTTACATGGGATTTTAATCCCTTAAGTAAATATATTAATTGTTCTGCATCCTCTTTCTATCATTAACTCCATCTATAAGAGTATATTCAAAGGTCAATCTTCGCTTAGTAGTTTTTTTCATAAAATCTACAAGCTTCCATCAATTCTTCAACTTTATATGCTTTTGCAATAGGCATAATCTCTTGTCTATATTCATCAAAGGGAGAATGCAATGAAATAGATAGAGTTATAGGTAAATCTTCCTTTGCTAAATCATATATTTTAGGTACTACACCACAGGTAGATAAGGTTATATTTCTATAACTAATATTGTGGCCCTTTGGATCATGGATAATATTAAGGAACTTCAACACATTATCATAATTGTCTAAAGGCTCTCCACTACCCATTAAAACTATATTGCTAATAGGCTTTCCTATATTCTTTTCTATTAAATATATTTGATTTAACATTTCAGCAGGAGTTAGATTCCTAACTAATCCATCTTTAGTAGAAGCACAAAAGGAACAACCCATTCTACAACCAACTTGAGTAGATATACAAACTGATAAACCATGGGCATATTCCATAAGTACACCTTCTATAATATTATTATCTTCAAGAAAAAACAAATATTTTTTTAGTATTATCTATATTAGAATCAAATCTCTTTAAAACTTTTACATAATTTACCTTTGTCTTTTCCTTTAAACTTTCCCTTAATTTTTTTTAGACAATACCATCATATCATCAATGTCTATACCCATATTTTTATTTAAAAAAAAGAAAATATCTGTTCTCCTCTAAAAGCCTTTTCACCTATACTTAGCATATAATCCCTTGATTCTTCCAAGGTTAAACTATTTAATTCTACTTTTTCCAATTTATCACCTCATAATATCCTATAGATATTATACTTGAAAACCCTTAATATTTCTATGATTCTTTAATCATTTTAGCAATAAAGAAGCCATCGGTCCCATGGATATTAGGAAATAACTGTATATAACCATCCTTTAAAGTATCTAAATCCCTTTTATTATTAAATCTATCTTCCATATTTAACTTAGTTTGAAATTTGGATTTTCCCTTAAAAATCTTTGAATTAGTAATATATTTTCTTCTTTTTCAATAGTGCAGGTACTATAAACTAAAATACCTCCTATTTTAAGATATTCCTTTACATTATTGATAATCCTATATTGCAATTTAGATAATTCCTCTATATCCTTTTCATATCTATTCCATTTTATTTCAGGTTTTCTCCTAATTAATCCCAAACCAGAACACGGAGCATCAAGTAAACAATAATCTACTTTGTTTGCTAAGGATTCATCCCTATTTAAAGCATCAAAAACTTCAGTCTTTATAATATCTATACCAAGTCTATTAGCATTATCTTTTATTAATCCAATCTTATGTTTAAAACATCCCTACTGATTATCCTTCCTTGATTTTTCATAATCTGCCCCCCCATATGAGTAGATTTTCCACCAGGAGCGGCGCATACATCTAAAACCACAGAACCTTCCCTAGGATTCATAACTTGACTAACTAACATACTACTTTCATCTTGAACAGTAAACAATCCATTTTTAAACTCCCTAGTTTCAATTATTCCCTGAGGGTTTTCTACTATTAGAGAATCCTTAGCATATTCTCCATATTTAACCTTAAAACCTATTTTAGATAATCTATCCTTCAACTCTTCTTTTTCGATTTTCAAAGTATTTACTCGTATGTTTAGTAAAGGAGTCTTATTATTACTTTTGCACAATTCCTCTGTAAACTCTACTCCATACTCCTTACTCCATCTTTCCACCATAAATCTTGGATGGGAGTATTTAATAGAAATGTAATCTATTTTATCCTGTACATCTATATTTTTAAGCTCTTCCTTATTTCTTATTATTCCCCCCCTTAAAACACCATTTAAATATCCAATTGTACCTCTATGTCCATATTTTTTTTAGCTAATTTAACTGACTCATTTACAGCTGCACTTTCAGGTACCTTATCCATAAACATAATTTGATATATGCCTATTCTTAGTATTTCCAATATATTATAATGAATTTTTTTTAATCTTAACTTTAGAAGCCTTAGAAATAATATAATCTATATATAATTTATTTTCCAATACTCCATATACTATTTCCCTTATGAAATTTCATCCCTAGGTCGATATCTCTTTCTAAATATTTATTTAAAATTATATTGGAATAAGCCTTATTTTCATTAATATCCACCAATATATTCATTGCAATTTCCCTTGGATTTTTAGCCATTACATACCTCCTGAATTTACAAAAAAAATTAGGGGATACTCTCCCCCCCTTAATCTCGTCGTCCCCCCCTAGTCATAAATAAAAGTCTTACCAATTCCCCCCTACAGCTACCAATGTAGAAGCTACGTAGGTTAATGCAGCAGCCTTTAGCATCTCCTTAGAAGGACCAAGCTTATCATAGGACAATATCCCATTTTCTAGCTGTAACAAAGCCCTTCTGCTGGCATTGATTTCTACAGGTAATGTTATAATTTGAAATAAAACTACACCTAAGAACAACATTATACCTACTTCAATGAAGAAAGGACTTATTATAAATCCTAATATTATAAACACCCATACTAATCTAGAGCCAATACTAACTATTGGTGCAATATTGTTTCTTAACACCAAAGGAAAATATCCATCCGCATGTTGCAATGCATGGCCTACCTCATGGGCTGCAACACTCATAGATGCAACACTACTTCCATTATGGATAGAATTAGATAGCCTTAAGACTCTAGTTCTTGGGTCATAATGGTCTGATAATTGTCCTGGAGTTTGTTCAATCCTTACGTCATAAAGCCCATTTCTATCTAAAATCATCCTAGCGATTTGGGCTCCTGTATAGCCAGTTCCACTTGGAACCCTAGAATACTTATTATAAGCACTACTAATTTTCATCTGAGCATAAGATGCAAATAACATGGCAGGAAAAACAAACAATATCCATGAACTATAATATCCTCCATACATTTTAATTCACCTCTCTAAATTATTCTAAAACAACACCTGACTCTATGTCATTTCCAGCTAAATATTCTCTAACTAACATCTTTCTTTTATTAGGAAATTGTAACTCCTCTATAACAATACATTCATCCATAGTATTTACATATACTCCTTCATTAGACACCTTAACTATTTCTCCAGGGATCCCATCTTTAAATTTAGGGACAATGCTCACCCTATGGATTTTCACCACTTCATCCTTATAATTTGTATATGCCATAGGCCATGGTTTAAGTCCTCTAACTAAATTGTTGATATCCTTAGCCTTATTATTCCAATGTATTTTACCAGTCTTTTTATATATCATAGGAGCATAAGAAGACACATTATGATTTTGAGGTGTTTTTTTAGCTCTTCCCTTTACTATATCATCTATGGTTTCTACCAATAAATCTGAACCTAAATAAGCTAATTTATCATGAATAGATTCACAATCATCTTCATCAACAATGGGAATAGATCTTTTACTAATCATATCTCCTGTATCTAATCCTTCTTCCATTTCCATAATAGTAATACCAGTTTCAGTTTCACCATTTATTATTGCCCAATTAATAGGAGCAGCACCTCTATATTTAGGTAATAAAGAAGCATGAACATTTATACAACCATATTTAGGTATATCTAGTACTTCCCTTTTCAAAATTTGACCAAAGGCAGCTACAATAATAAAATCTGGAGATATAGATTTCAGCTTTTCAATAGAATCTGAACTATTAATATTATCTGGTTGAAATACCTCTATACCTAATTCCAAAGCCTTTTCCTTTACAGGAGTATATTGAAGTTTTTTTTGCCTCTACCCCCCCTAGGCCTATCTTTTTGTGTTATAACTAGTTGAACATCATAATTATTTTTATACAATTTTTCTAGAGCTGGTACAGCAAAATCTGGTGTTCCCGCAAAAATTATTTTCATATTTTATTACTCCTCATCTACATCTTCTTTATCATCTAAATCTACAAATTCAATTACCTTATCAGTATATAATATACCATTTAGATGATCTATTTCATGACAAAGGGCCCTTGCCAACAATCCATTCCCTTCTATTATTTGTTCTTCCCCCCCATTTTCATCTAAATATTTCACCTTTACCCAATGAGGTCTTTCAACGGTTCCAGCTAAATCAGGCACAGATAAACAGCCTCTACATCTACTTCTGCCCCCCTTTAGAGTCTAAAAATTCAGGATTTATCATCTTAATAGGCCCATTTCCCACATCTATAACTATAACTCTCCTAAGAACACCCACTTGAGGAGCAGCTAAACCTACTCCATTGGCATCAGCCATAGTTTCCACCATATCATCTAATAAAGTCTTTATCCTATTGTTTATTTCATCTACAGCCCTAGATTTTTTCCTCAATATAGGATCTCCGTCTATTCTAATAGTCCTTAACGCCATAATTAACCTCCTATAAAATTGTTGTTGGGTTGATATCAATACTCAATTTAATATCTTCCATGTTTAAATTATATTCATTATTTATACATACCCTATAAATCAATGTTTTTAACTTATTTAAATATTTTTCTTCAGATTTAAGGATAATCTGATACCTATAATTATTTTTAATTTTCTCCAAAGCTGCTGGATAAGGCCCTATAATATAATTCCTATATTCTTCTTTATATATATCATAAATTTCCTTACCTATAATATTATATACTTTCTTAGATAATTTACCAACTTCTAGTCTGTTTTCCCCCCCATATATTAAAATATTAATTAAACTTATAAAAGGTGGATATAAAAATTCCTTTCTTAAGGGCATTTCCTTATTATAAAAACCTTTATAATCTTGATTCTTAGCATGAATAATACTATAATGTTCAGGATCATAGGTCTGTAAAATAACCTTGCCCTTATAATCTCCCCCCCTACCTGCTCTTCCTGCCACTTGAGTTATTAATTGAAAAGTCTTTTCTGGAGATCTATAATCTGGTAAATTTAAAGCCGTATCAGCAGCTATAATTCCAACTAAAGTAACATTTTCAAAGTCCAAGCCCTTAGATATCATCTGAGTTCCAATTAATATATCAATTTTTTTTATTTTTCATATCCTCTAAGATATTCTCATGACTACCTTTAGTTGTAGTAGTATCTCCATCCATTCTAGCTATGTTTTTATTGGGAAATAACTTTGTCGTCAACTCTTCAACTTGTTCAGTACCAATACCAAAATATTTAATATACTTGCTTTTACAAACTGGACATATATTAGGTACATTTTCCGTTGCTCCACAATAGTGGCATCTTAATTTATTTATATGTCTATAATATGTCATAGATATATCACAATTATCACATTTAACCACATATCCACATTCCCTACAGGAGACAAAAGTAGAAAACCTCTCCTATTTAAAAATAATATGATTTGCTTATTATTATTTAATGCTATTTCCATTTCTTCAAGTAATGGACCACTAAATATAGATTTATTGCCTAATTTTAACTCTTCCCTCATATCTACTAGCTGCACCTTAGGCATTTCCTTGTGGCTTACCCTTTCCATTAATTCTAACAATACAAATTCCCCTTTAAGGGCTTTATAATAGGTTTCCATAGAAGGAGTAGCCGTCCCTAAAACCAACAATGCATTTTCTAAATCTACCCTTTTAGAAGCCACTTCTATGGTGTCATATTTAGGATTTGTGATGACTTATAAGTAGACTCATGTTCTTCATCAATTACTATTAGGCCTAAGTTCTTAAAAGGTGCAAAAGCAGCTGATCTAGCTCCAACCACGATTTTAACCTTGCCTTCTTTAATCATTCTCCATTGATCAAATCTTTCTCCTTGGGATAATCTACTATGTAAAATAGCCACATTATCACCAAATCTACCTACAAATCTATCTATGGTTTGAGGAGTTAAGGAAATCTCCGGTACTAATATTATAGAATCCCTTCCCCTTTTAACATCTCCTCCACTAATTGAAGATATACCTCTGTTTTACCACTACCAGTTACACCATGTATTAAAAATTTATTTTTTTTCATCTTCCTTATTTAAGGATTTTATTATCCTATTAAAAACCTTATTTTGCTGATTATTTAAGAGAATTTTATTATATTTAGGAATTGTCTTTTTAATTGGATCCCTATGAACTTCTTTATCAAATATAATAGCAATGCCCTTGTCTTCTAAAGCTCTCACAGTGGATAAACTAGTATTTAGTTCTTCTAAAACATGGGATATAGGCATTTCTCCATTTTTATATAGAAAATTTGCAATTTCCAGCTGTTTATGGGCCCTTTTCCCAATTTTTTTTCTTCCAAATCCTGGGTTTTTATATCCTTAAACCTCAATTTAACCCATTTTATCTTTTTCTTAGTAATAGTAGTTTTTATATCAATTGTAGTTTGAATTATTCCAGAATGCTCTAAACTATTTAGATATTTATTTATATAAGGAATCTTTAAATCTCTTTTCAATACATCTAAGGCTATAATGTCTTTATCCTTTAAATAATTGATAATCTTTTCTTCCTCAACGGAAGAATATTTAGGATTAGGAAATTTCAATTCAACAAAGGAATTCACCTTTTTATAATCTCCAGGAGGCAATATAGGCTGAAGGGAATCTAAATAAGAAGATAGATATTTTCTTTCATCCAAAAACCTAATTCCAATAATTTTTTTTGAAACTATAGGCTTATCGTCTAAAACATCTATTATCTTTTTAATTTATAATTTCCATCAAAATTGTCCTCTATTTTAACCAACAAACCTTTAATAACCTTGTTTCCCCCCCGTCCAAAGGGGACGATTACCCTCATTCCTTCTTCTATTATATCTAATAGTTCATCCTCTATAATATAAGTAAATAGACGGTCCAACTCAGAAGCCCTATTATCAATTATTATTTTCCCATATTTTCTGCCCACTAAAACACCCCCCCTTATTTTGAAAAAAACAAAAGCTAGGAGAAATCTAGCTTTTGTTCTTAATTATATCAGAAATACTATCCATGATTATCTTTGCAACACTTTCCTTACTCATCATAGGATACTTATTGGATTCTCCAGATTTGTCAATAATAGTGACTATATTGGTATCTCCTTTAAAGCCTGCACCTTTTTCCGTTACATCATTAGCAACTATAAAATCAAAATTTTTATTTTTCAATTTATTAGATGCATATTCATATAAATTATCCGTTTCCGCTGCAAAGCCAACGACAATTTGTTTTGTCTTTTTATTGCCATAATATTTAGCAATATCAGGATTACGCACTAAATTTAAACTAAGTCTATCATCTTCATCTTCTTTTTTTTCTTAATCTTAACATTACTCATCTTCTCTGGCCTATAATCTGCAGGAGCAGCAGACTTAATCAATACATCACATTTATCAAAATACTTACCAACAGCATCAAACATCTCCTCTGTAGTATTTATATGAACAGTTTTTACACCCTTAGGAGGAGTTAAACTAGTTGGTCCAGATATTAGGACTACCTCAGCACCCCCTATTATAAGCTTCCTTAGCTAAGCTATATCCCATTTTGCCACTGGAATGATTAGTTATATATCTAACAGGATCCAATGGTTCTATAGTAGGTCCAGCAGTAATTACTACTTTTTATTTACTAAGTCCTTTTCTACAAAAGAACCAATAACATATTCAAGGATATCTATAGGTTCTGCCATCTTCCCAGCTCCATAATCTCCACATGCTAATCTGCCAACTCCTGGTGGAATAAATTCATAGCCTAGTCCTTCTAATTTTTTTAATATTTTCTTGAACCAAAGGATTATTGTACATATCAGTATTCATTGCAGGAGCAAATATAATCTTAGCATTAGAGGCCATTACCACAGTAGTCAAAAGATTATCAGCAATACCATTTGCTATTTTACCTATGGTATTGGCAGTAGCTGGAGCAATCAATATAACATCAGCCTTTTGAGCCAAAGAAATATGCTCCACATTAAATTTTTCAATCTTATTAAACATACTAGTGTGTACAGGATTATTTGACATAGTTTGAAAAGTCAATGGATTTACAAATTCCATGGCAGCCTCAGTCATTATAACTTCCACATTGGCATTTTGTTTTTTTTAACTTACTAACTAAATCTGCCGCCTTATACACTGCTATACCACCTGTAACTCCTAGTAGTATATTTTTCCCTTTTAACATCTTATCACCTACTTAATACCTGTAATAGGAGGGTTTTTATACTTTACTTTTTCTTGAACAATTTCTTCTATAGCTATGGTAACAGGCTTAATAGAATCTGTTTCTATAACAGGCTCACTTCCATCTACCAATTGACGAGCTCTTTTTGCAGTTAACATAACTAAAGTATATCTACTATCCCCCCCTTCTTTTAATACATGATCAAATGATGGATTTAACATTTATTTTCCTCCCTTTGAAATAATATTTTTCTTAATATTTGAGTGACGCTTCACCCTAAGCTTTTCAGCCTTTATAATATTTTCAATATCAGCTACAGCATCCTCCACTTTATCATTTACAACAAAATAATCATATTCACCAACAAAATCTAATTCCTTAAAGGCGTTTTTATATCTCCTATTAATATCTTCCTCTGATTCAGTACCTCTTTTAATAATTCTATTTTTCAACTCATCCATAGTGGGAGGTAATAAAAATATAAATACTACGTTTTTATAGTTTTTCTTAATTTGCAAAGCCCCTTGCACATCTATCTCAAGTAATACTATTTCTCCCTTTTCAATTTCATTAATTACAAAATCCTTAGGAGTACCATAATAATTATTGTGTACAAAAGCATATTCTAAAAATTCATTGTTTGCAACTTTTTGTTGAAATTCTTCTTCCTCTAGGAAAAAAATAATTAACCCCCCCATTAATTTCATTCGGCCTTGGTTTCCTAGTAGTAGCTGAAATTGAAAATATGATATTTTTGTTTCTCTTTAATAATTCTTGACTTACAGTGCCTTTTCCACATCCAGAAGGCCCAGAAATAACTAACAAAAATCCTTTAGACATCTTCCTCCACCAACCTTCATTAATATTAGTCATTGTTTTCTTCTTTTACATCCAATCGATTCGCAATAGTCTCTGGTTGCAAAGCAGTCAATACAATATGTCCACTATCAGTAACAATTACCGCCCTAGTTCTTCTACCATAAGTAGCATCTATTAATATGCCCTCATCCCGACTTTCCTGTATCAACCTCTTTATAGGAGCTGAATCAGGGCTTACAACTGCAATAATCCTACTGGCAGAGACAATATTTCCAAAACCAATATTTATTAACCTTATACCCATAATTTCCCTCCTAATTATTCAATATTTTGAACTTGTTCCCTTATCTTTTCCAACTCAGCCTTTACTTCAACTACATATTTAGCTATTACAATATCATTTGCCTTACTCCCAATGGTGTTTATTTCTCTATTTAACTCTTGGATTAAAAAAAATCCAACTTTCTGCCAATAGAATCCTCTTCATCTAATATAGATTTAAATTGTTTAATATGGCTTTTTAACCTAACAATTTCTTCATCAATACTGCTTTTATCTGCAAAAAAATGCAACTTCATTACTTAATCTATCTTCATCTAACTCAATATTACCCTCTAATAAATCCTTAATTCTATCCTTAAGCTTATCCCTATATTCTAATACCACCATAGGAGCTCTATCCTCTATAATTCTCAAATTTTCTTCAATATTATCTAATTTAATCAATATATCCTTTTTTTAACTCCTTCCCCTCTATAAACCTCATATGGATTATATTTTCCAATGCAATATTTAAAGCATTTCCCAAACTTTGGGTTATTAAATCTTCATCTACATCTTTTCTTTCCGTTGTTACAACGTCAGACATACCTAATATATTATTTAATCTTATATTATCTTCTAATCCTAATTCCCTAACAAGTTCATTTAGTGCAGACTTATAGGATTTAGCCAAAGGAATATCCACCTTTACATCAATGGCAGAATCCTCCACATATTCTAAATTTATATATACATCTACTTTTCCCCCCCTGCTAATTTTTCCTTAATAGATTTTTTTATACTCTCCTCTAAATATCCTATATGCCGTGGCATTTTAACAGTAATATCATTATATCTATGATTTACAGATTTAATCTCAACCTTAAATCTATATAGCTGGTTCTCAAATTCTCCCAACCCATATCCTGTCATGCTTGAAATCAATATTGACATCTCCTTCCAAAGACCATATTATAATTAAACATTATATATATGATATCATGAATAATCCAGATTTGTTTATCAATTTTTAATCATTTATTATACTTTTCTTTAATAATTCCCTTTAAAATGATATACTTTTATATATTCAATTAATAAATTGGAGGAATAAATATGTCATTTGATGGTATAGTTACAAAATCAGTAGTAAAAGAATTAAAAGAAACCCTATTAGGGGAAGAATAGATAAGATATATCAACCTGAAAAAGATGAAATATTAATTAATGTTCATAATAAAGGAAATAATCATAGATTATTGATTTCTGCCAGCAGTAATAATCCTAGAATATATTTAACTAAGAATTCTAAAAAAAATCCCCCCCAAAGCCCACCTATGTTTTGCATGTTACTTAGAAAACACTTATCAGGTGGTATCATACTAAATATTGAACAATATAGTATGGATAGGATTATATTTATAGATATATCTTCTTTAGATGAACTAGGTCAACCCTCTGAAACAAGATTGGTAGTGGAAATCATGGGAAAATATAGCAATATCATCCTAGTGGACAAAGAAAGTCAAAAAAATATTGGATTCTATTACCAGAGTAAGTGGAGAAATGAGCAGAGTTAGACAAATATTACCTGGTTTTAAATATGATTATCCACCAAGCCAAAATAAAATAAATCCACTGACTTCCGCAGAAAAACATTTTTATGAATTTATAAAAGAAGAAAAGGAAAACTTACAAGTTTTTAAATTCTTCTATTTCAATTATACTGGATTAAGTCCCCTAATAAGTAGAGAAATTTGTTTTAATGCCAATATAGATATTGATAGACCTATAGGAAGTTTAGAGGATAGTGAAGTAGATGCACTATGTACATCCTTTAGTAAAGTTATTGGAAATGTAAAAGATGAACTATTTAATCCACTATATATTACCAATGATTTAGATGAGATTATCGCCTTTTATAGTATGGATTTAAATCAATATGGAAATAAAAATAAGTATTTTTCATCTTCCATATCCCATAT
>JMBX01000074.1_pt1 | contig 25276 bp, 44 predicted proteins | sample 616521 | NCBI WGS metagenome assembly JMBX01 (sample SAMN02727906, study PRJNA239997) | anaerobic digester metagenome | biome: anaerobic digester; isolation source: mesophilic anaerobic digester inoculated with municipal waste water sludge... | place: Germany: Bielefeld University, CeBiTec ...
GGGAACAAATATGCTGATGTCAATGGGAGGATTTTTAATCTCAGCAGTAGGTCTTCCAATACTTGCAATTGCTGTAGTTGCTAAAGCAGGTGGGCTTCATGTGTTGGCAAGTCGTGTACATCCCAAGTTTGCCTTTGCCTTTACTATTTTGATTTATTTATCAATAGGACCCTTTTTAGGTATACCAAGGGCAGCAAGTTTAGCATTTGAAATGGGTATTTCACCATTTTTATCAGATACATTAGGTCAGAGCAATTTGCCATTATTTATATATACTTTATTTTATTTTGGAATAGCTTATTGGTTATGTATGTCACCATCAAAACTAGTAGATAGATTTGGTAAAGTCTTAACACCTACATTATTGGTTTTAATAGTAAGCATATTTGTATTTAGTTTATTTAAACCAATAGGTACATTTTTAGCACCAATTGGTGATTATGCACAATTTCCTTTGCTAAAAGGATTTTTAGAAGGATATATGACAATGGATGCTATAGCAGCTCTTAATTTTGGTATTGTAATCTCTATTGCTTTAAAGGAAATGGGAGTAAAAAAAGAAAAAGAAATTGTGTCAAACACAATAAAAGCAGGAGCAGTAGCAGGTTTGTTATTGGCAATTATATATGGAATGCTTGCCTATTTAGGTGCTGTTTCACAGGGGGAGGTTTGGAGTAACAGAAAATGGGGGCTCAAACCCTTACAAATGTAGTATTTTACTTATTTGGACAAAAGGGAGCAATATTATTAGGAGTAATATTTTCCCTTGCTTGTTTAACAACATCAGTAGGACTTTTAACTTCTTGTAGTCAATATTTCACAAAATTAATGCCAAAGATATCATATAAAGCTTTTATAACAATACTTTCTTTATCAAGTATGATATTTGCAAATGTAGGATTGACACAAATACTTAAATTTTCCGTTCCTGCATTAACAGCTATATATCCAATGGCAATTGTTCTTATGGTGCTGGCACTTTTAAATAATTTCTTTAAGGGAAATTCTTATGTATATTTATTTACTATGATATGTACTTCTTTTGTCAGTATTTTAGATGCCTTAGGTCAATTTGGACTAAAATTTGATGTTCTTAATAACTTACCATTTTATTCAAAGGGACTTGGTTGGATTATTCCAGCAGTTGTCGGTGCAATAGCAGGATTTATTTATGGAAATTTAACAAATAAGGGATTTGAGGGGGGGAAATATATTTTAGAATCTAAATAAAGAAGAGTATATGAAATCAGGTACAATTTTTATATAATAATTCTAATATACAATAAAATAAAAATGCACTTCCTTTGAAGTGCATTTTTTTTAATATTTAATAAATTTTGAACCAGGTACTCCACAAATACTACATTTTTCTGGAACACTTTTTTTTCGATATTTCCACATATAGGACATAAGTAATAAGATACTTCTTCTGTTTCATCAATATTTTCTAAAGCTTCCTTATATAGTTTAGCATGTACTTTTTCAGCTTCCATAGCATAAGTAAATGTTCTAACAGCTGCTTTATTTCCTTCAGCTTCAGCTTGTTCAATAAACGGTGGATACATAGTTTCAAATTCATAAGTTTCCCCCCCATTTATACCATCTTGAAGATTCTCAGCAGTTGTTCCTATTTTTCCTGCAACTTCAAAATGTTTAAGGGCATGTATAGTTTCAGCATCTGCAGCAGCTTTAAATAATTTAGCTGCATTAGTTTTTCCCTCAGCTTCAGCTTTTTTTTGCATAAGCAGTATACTTTCTATTTGCTTGAGATTCACCAGCAAATGCATCCATTAAATTTTTAATTGTTTTGTTTTCTGACATTTAAAATCTCCTCCATATTTTATATTGTAAATAGGCTTAATTAGCCATATTGTTACCTTGTTTAATACATTTTGGGCAAAGACCATTGAAATATATATTTTTATCACTTACTTTAAAATAACTTAAATCCTCAGACTCCAAAGAATCTATATTAATTTTAAAATCATATATATCTCCACAAGATTCACATTTAAAATGTCCATGGGTAGTTGTGTCTATATCATATCTAGTTTCATTTTCATCTATGGTTATTAATTTAACTAAACCAGCATCTATTAAAGTATTTAAAGTATTATACACAGTGGTCTTCGATAAAGTGGGGGATTTCCTTATGAAGAACAGTGTATATTTGCTCCACAGTAGGATGACATCTATTATTAACTAGATATTCTAAGACCTTAAGTCTTTGATGAGATAGACGAATATTTTTATCTTTTAATTTATTTGATAAGTCTTCAAAGGTTATTTTCAACTTATTCACGTCCTCGATTTTAAAATGAATTAATTATTAGTTTGTAATGACTACAATATAATTATAAACTTGAAGGGAAAAATTGTCAAGTATAAATTAATAATTGCTTTTCATTTAAAGTTAAATCGTGGTATAATATTATGGTTTTTAAAGAATAGCAAGGGGGTTAAATATGGATATTTCATGGTATACATCAGCAATATTGACAATATTATTATGGGGGGGAATAGCTGATATCTTTTATAAGAAAGGTACAGATCCTAAAGATAGATATAGCCATTTAAGGATTGTGATTATGGTAGGTTTAGTTATGGGAATACAAGCTTTTTTTTGAACTAGGTAAGATGAGTTATGAATTTTCACCTATAAATATTTTAAAATATCTGCCAGTTTCATCTATGTATATATTATCTATGACATTGGGGTATATAGGTCTTAGATATTTAGAGGTTTCTATTAATTCACCTGTAAGCAATACTTCAGGAGCCATAGCTGGAATACTTGCTTTTATTGTTTTAGGAAAGACTATGAATGCTTGGCAATTAATTGCAGTGTCAATGATTACCATTGGACTTATAGTCATTGGAATAATAGAGAGAAATTTTGCAGAAGAAGAGAGAAAACAAAATAAGATGGATGTAGATAAGAAATATAAGCTAGGTGCTTTAGCCCTTAGTTTCCCAATACTTTATGCAATAGTTGACGCATTGGGAACCTTTTTAGATGATGTTTATCTCAGTAATCTAATGAGCCCAGAGGAAGCCTTAATTTCCTATGAACTTACATTTCTTTTATGTGGGATTTTAGCATTAATTTATATTATCTTTATTAAGAAGGAGAGATTTAGGATACTTCAGGAAAAAGATAAGATATTTGCAGCGATATTTGAGACCTTTGGCCAATTTTTTTTATGTTTATGCATTAAATACAAATTCTGTTGTGGTGGCACCTATGATTGCCAGTTATAGCATTGTTTCCGTTGTTTTAGGGAGAATATTTCTTAAGGAAAAATTAACATATAAGCAATATATAGTAATTGGCTTTGTTATGTTAGGTGTGTTTATCCTTGGGTTTTTTTGAATAAAAAAAGCAAAAGGCTAATCCTTTTGCTTTTAGTAGTCCTTATTATATCCACCACGAAATTGTAATACAGGTAAAACAAATAAAAATCCAACACCTTTTTTTTATTATCAATATCTAAAATATTACTAATTCTATTAACAGCTTCATTTAAGACATTTTCATTTTAATTACACTTATGATGGTTTTATTATATGGTTTATTTTCATTTAAAATATTTTTAAGACTGGCAAATATATTTTCATCAGCATTGTGCTCTAATAAAACCTTACCCATACCAACGCTATCAAAGGTTGTAGCTCCTACTTCTAGTTCATATAATGTTTCTAAAATAATATCTAGCTTTTCCGTTTTATTTAATACTAAAATAATGCATACATGTCTATTCCCCCCCTCGTTAAAGTATAAATCTTCTGATTTTTCTATAACAATTTATTATATCAAATAATAAGTACTATATCAATAAAATTACAAAAAAAAGTTGCAAAAAGAATAAAATAGGAATATAATTTATTATTGTGAGAGAAAAAGGGATAAATTTGTTATTAAATGGGCCTAAAGGCTCATTTTGTATTTAAAATAAATTATTAATAAAATATAGAGGTGGATTTTTTTATGCATAATTTGTATTATGTAGCAATTATTATTTTAATGGGAATGATAATGGCAAGATTAGTTTCAATGCTAAAACTTCCCAATGTTACTGGATATTTAATAGCAGGTGTGTTAATTGGACCTTCACTTCTTAATTTAGTACCTCGTGAAATAAGTACTAATTTAGGGATAATATCAGAGGCTGCCTTAGGTTTTATTGCCTATAGTATTGGTAGTGAAATTAACTTTAATCATTTAAAAAAAAGGTAGGAAAATCACTTATAACCATAACATTTTTGAAGCTGTATTTCCAATAGTTTTAGTTACGTTAACTATGATATTTGTATTTAAACAACCTATATCCTTTGCTCTTGTAATAGGAGCAATTGCTTCAGCCACTGCTCCAGCTTCTACTATTATGATTATTAAGCAATATAAAGCAAAGGGGGGGCCAGTTGTTGATACATTATTACCAGTTGTTGCTATGGATGATGCTATAGCCATAATATCCTTTGGAGTTGCCTTTACAATTGCAAAATCCTTTATGAAAGTAGGAGTGGAGTTTTCCATAGTACAGGCCATATTTATGCCAATATGGGAAATACTACTTGCTTTAATAGTTGGTTTTATTTTTGGATTTATATTATGTTATATGATTCCTAAAATTAAAGGTGAAGATGAACTACTAAGTGCAGTCATAGTTAGCCTATTTATGGCCATCGGATTTGCCGAATTTTTAAATGTTTCTACCCTTTTAGTTTGTATGATGGTAGGTATTACTGTTTCTAATTTAGCTCACAATAGTATTAGGGCTATAAGCATTATTAATAGAATAACACCACCAATATATATTGCATTTTTTTTACTTTAGCAGGAGTAGAATTAGATCTAGGAGTACTTAGATATGCAGGATTAATGGGAATAGGATATGTAGTTGTAAGATCCTTAGGAAAGGCTATAGGGGGGGCATCTATTGGAGCCAAATTAACCAATGCTGATAAGATGGTCCAAAGATATTTAGGGCTGACTTTATTGCCTCAGGCAGGAGTGGCCATAGGACTATCCATGATAGCTCAAACAGTAATGCCAGAGTTTGGAACGACTATAAGGACTATAATTTTAGCATCAACGGTAATATATGAGCTAATAGGCCCTGTTATTGCTAAAACCGCTTTAGTAAAAGCAGGAGAAATAAATTTAAAGGGATTGGCTTAAGAATATAATAAATAATCTGAGTTTTGATTATATAATTCATGAGATTCATAAGTAATAAGGTTGAAATGATAAATAAAAACTATAAGCCATAAGGGTAAGTAGTATAATTAATCATTTTGACCTTATTTTTATAATGTATGAAAGGTAAAAAGATACCAAGTTTTAAATTTTTAGACCCTTCAAATCATGTAATATATTTAAGTATTTTTCAAAGTTCATACCTCTAAGATTATGCATTGGATGTATTTGAGAGGACAAATGTACTTAAGATTGACAAACCTTAGACATGTAATATAATATACTAAAGTAGTAACATTAAATTTGACAATATTTCATAATATTAGGGGGGGAGTACTGATGAAATTATTAATAGTTGATGATTCTAAATTTTCTCAAATAGTTGCTTCTAATCTATTTAAGAAGATTGATGAAAATGTAGAAATAATTTTTGCTAATGATGGTAAAGAGGGATTTGAAAAATATAAAGATAATAAGCCTAATTATTCAATTATAGATTTATTGATGCCTAAATTAAATGGGAAAGAATTAATAAAATTAATAAAAGAATATGATAAAGATGCCAAGTTATTTGTAGTATCTGCTGATGTACAAAATAGTGTGAAAGAAGAAGTGTTATCATATGGGATAATGGGATTTATTAATAAACCTTTAAATGAAGAAAAGGTAAAATCAATATATGATATTATTAAAGGTGATAACAATGAAGGATAACAATTTAGCATACGATATATTAAAAGAAATTTTCAATATAGGTGTTGGTAAGGCTGCAGATATGCTCTCCCAAATGGTAAATAAAAAAATATTATTAAATGTTCCCAGTATTAAAGTGATTGGGGTAAACAATGATGATATTAGCCTAGATAAATACTTTAATAAGGGGGGGATAAAAGGAACTTTAATGGTATCCTCCATTTCATTTCAAGAAGAAATAAATGGAGAAGCAAACCTAATATTCCCAGCAGATAAAATGAGGAACATTATTAATTTTTGTATAGAAGAAGAGGAATCTAGTGCTAATGAAGACTTAGATTTTACAGATATAGACTTTGATATTATTAGGGAAATAGGAAATATAATTCTAAATTCAATAATAGGGGAAATAGGAAATTTTTTTAGATGTGAATTTAGAATATACCCTTCCTAGTGTAAAGATTTTTAAGGTAATAGATTTTGAAGAAGGAATTAAAAATAGAGAAGATATGCATTCATTATTATTAAGTATATCCTTTATAATAGACGATACTGAAATAGAGGGAGCTGTAATAATTAATTTTACCATTAACTCATTAAAGGATGTAATGGAAATAGTAAAGAAGATGGAAGAGGGTCTATATGGATAAATGTTCACTGAGTATTTTAGATAATATTACAGAAGGTATAGTAATATTAAATGATAAGTTAGAAGTTCTATTCTGGAATAAACATATGGAAAATATAATTAAATTAAAAAAAAGAACAAGTTCATGGTATTAGTATATTCAAGATATTTCCAAAACTAGATAAAAGTTATTTTAAAAATGCATTTAATTCTGCAATTCAAAATACTTATCAATACTTTTTTTCTTCTAAGATACACAAAAATATAATATCAGATGAATTAGAGATTAATTTTAAAATTAATAAATTTGAAAATGAAGGAAAAAGTTGCCTAATGATTGAATTTATAGATATAACTAATCAATGCATAAGGATTAAGCAACTAAAAGAATATGTAAAGGAACTTTCATTATTGAACAAAAAAATTACAGGAAAAAGAAAAGGAAATTGAAAAATTAGCCTATTACGATAGTCTTACTAATGTAGGAAATAGAGCACTTTTTTTATTCTTTGTCTGAAAAGCTTTTAGCAAATGCAAAGCGCAATAATAGTATGTTAGGATTAATGTTTATAGATATAGATAATTTTAAAAATATAAATGATAAATATGGACATATGATAGGAGATAAGGTTTTAATTCAAGTGGCAAATATATTGACTGAAAGTGTTCGGGAAGCAGATATAGTAGCTAGACATGGTGGAGATGAATTTTTAATATTATTACCAGATTTAAAAAGCTATGACAGTTACAAAATCATAGCTAAAAGAATTGCAGATGCTAATAGAAAAATTAAAATCAGTGAAGATATTGAATTAAATATATGTTTAAGTATTGGTGTGGGTTTTTATCCTAAGGATGGAGCCACAATAGATGAATTAGTGTTAAAAGCTGATAAAGCTATGTATGGTGTAAAGAAAATGGGCGGAGACAAGTGTGCATGCTATACTTGTACAAATAGCAATAATAGAAAAGCTATATCTGAATAAAGTAGAAAAAACCAATGTAATACAATAGATATATTTAAGTTAAAAGGATAATATAATACACAATATTTAGTATTATATTATCCTTTAGTTATTATATATGTTAGTTTAAAATTTTATACAGGGTATATTTAAAGAGGGAGGGAGGACAGAATATGTATCAACAAATTATTGTATTTATAGTAATAGGAGTTACATTAATTTTATTCATAGATGGCCGTATTAGATATGAATTTGTTTCTCTTTTAGGATTACTTATATTGGCCATTACTGGTGTTATTTCTATGGAAAATGCATTTTCAGGTTTTAGCCATCCTGCAATAATAACTGTTGCTTCTGTATTAGTTATTAGTAGTGCTTTAATAAAATCAGGGGGTATTAGATTATTTAGTTATTTTTATAAATAAAGGTCCAGAACATATTTCATTTAAGATTATGAGTTTAATGCTTGTTACAGCTATTTTATCTGCATTTATGAATAATGTAGGAGCATTGGCTTTAGTTTTACCTATAGCTTTACGTGTATCCAAGGATAGTAAAAATTCACCCTCTAAATTTTTAATGCCAGTAGCCTTTGCATCCCTATTAGGAGGATGATGACACAAATTGGAACACCACCTAATCTAATCATTTCTAATTATAGAGCTGAAGTAAATGGTGCACCCTTTGCTTTTTTTTGATTTTACACCAGTAGGAATAGTTATAGTTACCATTGGAATTATATTTACAGCAATTTTAGGTTGGCGTTTGATTCCTAAACGAAAATCTCAAGGAGAAGAAACTTTATTTAATATTGAAGAATATTTATCTGAAGTAGTAGTTACAGAGAATTCTAAGATGCTAGGTAAAACATTAAGGGATTTCTATAAAATATATAAATTAGAAGTTAATGTTTTAAGTATAATAAGAAACAAACAAAAGATAATAGCACCTAATGCCAACGAACAATTATTAGTAGGTGATGTTTTACTAATTAAAGCTGATAGTTCTGAATTAACGGATTTAGTTAAAAGAACGGGTTTATCTCTTAAGGGAGCTAAATTGGACTATTTGGAATCTATACCATTTTTGAAATCAGATAATTTGCACTAGTGGAAGTAGTATTAAGGGAGGATTCATTTTTAATAGGAAGAACTGCCTTTGAAACTAAATTACGAAATCGATTTAATGTTAATTTAGTTGCAGTATCTAGAAAGGGTATATCTTCAGTAGTAAGATTAAAATCCTTTAGATTTAAAGCGGGAGATATATTATTAATGCAAGTGCCAGTTAGTATTCTTCAAGACACCTATTCTAAATTACGTTGTCTACCTCTTGCTGAAAGGGGGGGAGTCGGGATGGATGTAGGTAATAGTAAGAAAAAAACAATATCTACCATTAGTTATATTTACAATATCTATTATTGCTACAACTATTGGTATAGTTCCTGTACAAATTGCTTTTTCATTTGCAGCAGTATTGTTAGTATTATTAAAAATCATTACTCCAAGGGAATTTTATGATTCCATAGAATGGTCAACTATTCTAATGTTAGGCTCCTTATTGCCATTGGGAGATGCATTAAAAATTAGTGGAGGTTCTGACACCATTGCAAATGTATTAATGAAATTATCAATATACTTATCTCCACCTTTTATGGTAGTTATATTAATGGTATTGACTATGATATTGACAAATTTAATAAGTACTTCTGCCTCAGCAGTTTTAATGGGCCCTATTGCCCTTAGTTTGGCTAAATCTATGGGAGTTTCCCCCCCAGAACCATTGCTTATGAGTGTAAGTATAGCAGCATCTTCTGCATTTTTAACTCCAATAGCCCATCAATCCAATATGTTAGTTATGGGGGGGCCTGGTGGATATCGCTTTACAGATTATTGGCCTTTGGGATTACCATTATGTATTTTAGTTATAGTAGTAGGAGCACCATTGATTTTGCTTATTTGGCCTTTTTAAAGTAAAATAAGATAAAGTAGATTTGGAGGTAATATATATGACTGTAGAAAGTGTAAGGAAACATATTGAAGAAGCAGGCTATGAATTTAAAATCGTTGAATTTGATTCAAGTACAGCTACTGTGGAGTTAGCAGCTAAGACTTTGGGAGTAGAGCCTGCTAGAATAGCAAAAACCATGGCAATTAGACTAAAAGAAAGGGATATACTTATATTATCTAAAGGAGATGTAAAATAGATAATAGGAAATTTAAGGACTATTTTAAAGAAAAAGCTAGATTCATTAAGCCAGAAGATATAATAGAGGCCACAGGGCATCCAATAGGAGGCGTATGTCCCTTAGGTCTTAGCAAACCCTTAGATATTTATTTAGATATATCTTTGAAAGATTTTGATTATGTTTATCCAGCAGCGGGAGGACCTAATACATGCATAAAGATAGATGTAGATTACTTATATGAAATCGCTAAGGGTATATGGATAGATGTATGTAAAAAATAGATAAGGAGTAGTGGAAATGAACTGGTTTAAAAATTTTTCGCAGGTAGATATGGTGGAGATCAACTTTCCATGGCTTTAATTATTTTGTCATTGCTACTAACAATAATAGGCCAATTAACAAGATTTCCTTTATTAGTTTTTGTTAGTTACGTTCCTCTAGGCATAAGTTTATTTAGAATACTTTCAAAGAATATATCAAAACGTAGTATGGAAAATTACAAATTTGCAATATTTATGAGTCCTATTTATTCCAAATATAAGAATTTCCAAAATAGATTAAAAGATAGAAAGACCCATAGATTTTTTTAAATGTCCAAACTGTAAAACAAAGTTAAGACTTCCTAAGGGAAAGGGTAAAATCATAATAACTTGTCCTAAGTGCAAAACAAAATTTACTAAAAGAACTTAATAGAATACTACTAATGAGGAGTTAATATTAGATGAATATATTTAAAAAGGTAGCAGGGAAAATTTTATACTTTATTGCACAAATAGTATCAGGAATTTTAGAAGGTTTAATTACATTAATTGAATTTATAGTTTCCTTTGTATTAAGTATAGCAAGGGGGGGATAATTGGAATCTTAAGTATGGGTGGATGTTTATTGCTTTTTATTCTTGGCCCCTTTGGAATTGCTCTGTTGTTTCATCCGTTAACATTCTTGATGATACTTTTCTTTGTGGTTTTTCCAATATTAGGCACAAAGTTTATATCATATTTAAAATATTTAAAATACATAATAACTGAATATTTATTTGATCGTGCTAATTACCTTATTGAAGGAAAAGAAGGAGGATTTAAATCCTTTAATGAATATGGAAATAGATATAGAAGAATGGAAGAAGAAAGATGGAGAGAAGAGCAACAAAGGCGGCAAGCTGAGCAGCAAAGAGAGTGGGAAGAGAGATTTAGACAATGGAGTGAATATCAAAATTCCCAAAGAGGAAATAGTGGATACGGTGGCTATTGGAAATATGGTGGAAATACAGGATATAACAATGGTCAAAGCTATGTAAATCCCAGTATTGAGTTTAAAAGGAAATATGAAAAAAAGTTGTGATATGTTAGGTATAGACTATGGTTCAGACAAATATGAAATAAAATTAGCATATAGAAAAAAAAGCAAAAAAATATCATCCAGATTTAAATAAATCCCCAGATGCCACAGAGATGTTTCAAAGGATAAATGAGGCATATGAATTTTTAAGTGACGAAAATATAGAAAGGTATAAAAATATTTCATAAAATTAGATAAAAGGTATATCTTTAATAAACTAAGGATATACCTTTTAATCTTTATATTCTTTGGGTATATGTAAATTAGGGCATTAAATATCCTTGTGAAAATAGGAATGGAGGGATAGAATGTTGTATGAAATTGTAAGCGACTTCCCAAATGAAATTATCTATGAAAAGGAGGGGGGGCCTTTTATTTCCCTTTATCAACCAACTCATAGACATAGACCTGAAAATAAACAAGATATTATTAGATTTAAAAATTTAGCTCAAAACATTGAAAATTCATTAAAGCAGAAATATGCTGAAAAAGAAATAAGTTTACTTATGAAGCCTTTTAATGAATTAGCTGAAAACAAATTATTTTGGAACCACACAACAGATGGTTTAGCTATTTTAGCTAGTAAAAGAAAATGTGTAGTTTATAAACTTCAACGCCCAGTAAAAGAATTGGCAGTAGTATCTGATAGTTTTCATATTAAGCCATTAATTAGGACTTTCCAATCTGCAGACAGATATCATCTTTTAGGTTTAAATAGAAAGATTTTTTTCCCTATATGAAGGAAACCGATATGGTTTTGAAGAAATAGAATTAGATTCAGATATACCAAGAACAGTAGAAGAAGTTTTAGGTGATGAATATAGAGAACCATACTTATCTCCAGGGGGGGCCTATGGTGGAACATCTGGGCCTGCAATGTACCATGGACATGGAGGGAGAAAAGAGGAAATAGATAAGGATATAGAAAGATATTTAGATATATAGATAGATTTGTTTTAGAAAACTACTCACAACCTAGTAAAATACCTCTTATATTAGTAACACTTGATGAATATCATGGTATATTTAGAAATATAAGTCATAATCCATTTTTAATGGAAAAAGGTATAAAAATAGCATATGACACTTTAACAATGGATGAGTTGAGAGAAGCTGCATGGGAAGTAATAGAACCATTTTATCTTGAAAAAAACAAACAAGTTATTAGAAAGATATGAGCTAGAAAGGTCAAAATTTTTAGGTTCAGAAGATTTGGCTCAAATAGCCAGGGCTGCATTGGAAAATAGGGTAGATACACTTCTTATAGAAGCTGATAGAATTAAACCTGGAAAAATCAATTGGGAAACAGGTGAATTAGAAAGAGGAGATTTAGAAGATCTAGATTTACATGATATATTAGATGATTTGGCACAAATGGTGTTTAAAAATAAAGGACAAGTTGTTGTACTTCCAAAGGAAAGAATGCCCAGTACAACAGGAGCAGTGGCCATATATAGGTTTTAAAAAAACAACGGAAATTCCGTTGTTTTTTTTCTTTTAAAATCCTTTGACAAATAGGACAAATTCCTATACAATTAACTTAATTTTAAAACAAATATAGAAACAAGCTCAATGAGGTGTTATTATGGATGAAAAGATTAGTCTTTATGGATTAGAGGAACATTTAATATTTTAATAAGATGTATGATATAGTAAGACTAGTAGATCCCTTAGAGAAAAAGTTGTAGAATACAAAGGATGTAAATCTAAGGATATAAATGAAGTTTGTTATGACTATTGGAGCAATGATAAAATATGTGATAATTGCATATCAATCCGCTCATATAACGAAGATAAAAGTTTATGAAGATAGAGCAAGGTAAAGATATTATTATGATGGTAACTGCAATTCCTATTGAGACAACAGAAAAGCCAGTTATATTGGAATTGCTAAAGATGCTACTGATAGCATGATGATTGGAATGGGAAATTATAGTGAAGGCAAGATGATGTATGATGTAGTTTCTAGTTTTAATGAGATGATAGTAAAGGATTCTTTAACCGCCATATATAATCGTCGATTTATAGAAGAAAGATTACCTGTAGATATTATAAAAGCAGTAGTCGATAATACACCTTTATCTGTAGTTTTTATAGATGTAGATAATTTGAAGGAAATAAATGATAAATATGGACATGATATTGGAGATGTTGTTTTGAGAGAAGTAAGCAAAACCATAGATAGCTGTATTAGATCCCATGATGACTGGGTAGCTAGATATGGTGGAGATGAATTTTTAATAAGTCTCAATAATACAAATGAAGAAGAGGCATCTAAAATCTGTTATAGAATAAGAGAAAGCGTAGAAAGAGTTAAGGTTTGGCTTTAGATAAAGATATGAAAATTACTTTATCCTTAGGAATATATACAATGAAGGATGAAAAGTTAACTGCAGAAGAAATAATAAAACTAGCAGATAATAAAATGTATGAGGAAAAAAAGAAAAAGGAATAAGAAAAGAAATAGCAATAGAGAAAAGTATAACCTAGGTTTTGATTATTAGGATATTTATTGACTATATAATTATGATATTATATACTTATATAAACAAATCTAGTGCGTAGAAGTAGTAATTAAATAATCATGGTTTCAGCGAGTTGGAGTTGGTGAAAGCCCAATACCATATATTTAATGAATGGATCTGCAAAGAGTTTAGCGAAATAATTATAATTAGAGTAGCTAATACCGGGGGGGATTTCCCGTTATAGAAATAGAATATCTAGCTTAGGCTATGTATTTGGTAAGAGAGATTATCTTTTAGATAGTCTAATTAAGGTGGTACCGCGAATAAAGTCTTTCGTCCTTATATAGGATGAAGGGCTTTTTTTAAATTTATAAAATAAAGGTGGTGAATAGAATGTTGTGAACAGTAGATGTAGATGAATATTATTGGCAAACTAAAATAATAAAAGGAGAGATTTATGATGAATTTAAAAAACAATATTGTTACAACATTACTATTGGCCATAGGATTTATTTTACACTACATTACTCCAGGAATCTTAGGAGGAATGAAATTTGACTTTCTTTTAATTTTTATAATTATTTCTCTATTAATAAATCGGAAATTTGGAAACGCCATATTAACAGGATTATTGGGAGGAATTCTCTCAGCAATGACAACCACATTTCCAGGGGGACAAATACCTAACATTTAGATAAAATAATAACATGTTTAGTATTATTTATTATTATTAGGATCTTTTATAGATTTAGCAATAATATTATAATAGTAGGATTTATTGGAGGATTAGGTACATTAATTAGTGGAACAGTATTTTTATTATCTGCTAAACTTATTGTAGGGTTACCAGCACCTATATTCGCATTAATAATTACAGTAGTATTACCAACTGTTCTAGTAAATGGAATAGGTACAGCTTGCGTTTATAAAGTGGTAAAGACAGCATTAAGATCTTCAGGATTTGCAATAAATTAGGATAATAGTTATTTATATTATTTGGAATTTTTACTAATATAAGTATATTTGTTGAAATAATAGTATAATAGAATTATGATATATATAAGACAAGTTATTAATGGAGGGATATAAATGTACAGTTTTATGAATGATTACAGTGAAGGTGCTCACCCTAGGATTTTAGATTTATTAAGCAAAATTAATTTTGAACAAAATGAAGGCTATGGATTAGATATTCATAGTGAAAAAGCCAAAACATATATAAGAAACTTAATTCAAAGAGAAGATGCAGATATTCATTTTATTTCAGGAGGTACTCAAACTAATCTTATTGCAATATCATCATTTTACGTCCTCATCAATCGGTAATTGCTGCAGATACAGGACATATAGTAGGTCATGAAACAGGAGCAATAGAGGCTACTGGGCATCAAGTAATAACTGCACCTGGAGTTGATGGTAAACTTACTCCAGATGCCATACAAAAAGCACTTGACTTAAACTCAGAAGAATACACTACACAGCCTAAGATGGTATATATATCTAATTCTACAGAACTTGGAACTATTTATACTAAAGCTGAATTGACAGCTATCCATGATATATGTAAAGAAAAAGGATTGATTCTATTTTAGATGGAGCTCGCCTTGGTTCTGCATTAACTAGTAAGTCTAATGATTTAGAAATAAAAGATATTGCAGATTTAGTAGATGTATTTTATATAGGTGGAACGAAAATGGTGCTTTACTTGGAGAGGCTCTTGTTATTTTAAGAGATGATTTGAAGGAAGATTTTCGTTACTTAATTAAGCAAAGAGGAGCTATGTTAGCTAAAGGTTTTGTTTTAGGAGTACAATTTGAAGCATTATTTGAAGATAATCTATTTTTGAATTAGCTTCCCATGCAAATAAAATGGCAGAAAAATAGCTGACATTTTTATAAAGCAGGCATCAAATTTTATACAGAGCCATGCTCTAATCAATTATTTCCAATAATCCCCCCAATAAGTTGATGGTAAAAATGTCAAAGGAGTTTGGATTTATTGAACAACAAAAATAGATAAAGATAATACAGTTGTAAGATTCGTAACTTCTTGGGCAACAACAGAAGAAAGTGTAGATGCATTAAGAGATTTTTTGAAAAATAATATATAAATATAATAAAAACCTGTATAAATTTATTTTATACAGGTTTTTTTATCTAGTTTGAATTATCAATAAATGCAAACTAGACAAAAAAAATAATTCTATATTATGATGAAATTATAAATTATAGATGAACTTGCATATTAATACTAGTAAAGGGGGTATTAAAATGTCAAAGATACAAAGAGAAAATTGGGGGGGATCAAGAATAGGATTTATTATGGCTGCCGCTGGGTCAGCAGTTGGATTAGGTAATATTTGGAGATTTCCATATATGGCTGGTTCAAATGGTGGTGGTGCATTTATAATGATTTATATGTTTTTTTCATTAGTAATAGGTATAAGCATTATGATTGCAGAGTTTGCCATTGGAAGGAGAACTAGTTTAGGTTCAGTGGGAGCATATAAAAGTATAAATATTAGATGGACTTTTGCAGGTGTCCTTGGAGTTCTTAGTTCCTTTTTTTATCATGGGATTTTATCCTGTAGTTGGTGGCTGGTCTATAGCATACATATTTAAATCAGCAACTGGTTTGCTATCTTCTTCAGTAGCAATAAAGGATATATTTGATAACTTTGTATCTAATCCAATAGAGCCATTAATATGGATAATTATATTTTTAGGCATAAATGCAGCAATAGTAGCTAAAGGAATTACGGCTGGAATTGAAAAAGCTAGTAAAATTCTTATGCCTATGTTATTTATACTTCTTGTATTGATCTCTATCCGTAGTATTACTTTACCAGGTTCTGAAGAAGGGCTTTCTTTTTATTTGAGCCAGATTTTACCTCCCTTAAACAGGAGACATATCTAGCTGCTTTGGGGGGGCAATCTTTTTTTTCCCTTAGTTTAGGTATGGGTTGTATGATAACCTATGGAAGCTATTTAAATAAAAATGAAAATTTACCTACAAATGCATTAATAATTACTTTGATTGGAGCAGGGGGTAGCAATTTTAGCAGGTCTTGCCATATTTCCAGCTTTATTTGCCTTTGGTATGGAGCCAGAAGGAGGACCTGGATTAGTATTTGTAGTAGTTCCTTTAATCTTTAAAGCCATGGGAAGATTAGGAGTTATATTTGCAATTATATTTTTTTATATCCCTTACTGTAGCAGCTTTAACATCATCCGTATCCTTACTTGAAGTAGTAGTAGCATATTTTATAGATCAAAGAGGAATGGATAGAAAAAAAAGCAGTATATATTTCCTTTTTTTTCTATGTTCATAACTAGCACCCTTTCATCTTTATCACTAGGTGTCATGTCAGAAACTACTTTCTTAGGTGTAGGTGCTTTTGATTTTTTTTGACATATTAACAGATAAAATTTTCTTATCCATTGGAGGATTATTATTAGCTATTTTCTGTGGGTGGTTTGTCAAGAAGGAAGATTTAAAAGATGAATTAACAAATGGTGGAACTATTAAATTTAGGCTATTTGAATTATGGTATAATTTAGTTAAATTTGTTATTCCAGTAGCTATAGCATTTGTAGCAGTAATGGGGGGGATTATATCAATAGAACAAACAGGATTAATGTTATTTGGTGTAACTATAGTTGTTTTATTGGCTATATTTTCTAGAAAGCTATAATAAATAGCTTGAAACTTTTAGTATAGTGTAGTAGACTGTAAGCATACATAATTAAATATTAATAAATAAGGTTAATTAAACTGAAAAGTTTAATTATTAAATAGGAAGTTGGGTGAAAATCCCACGCGGTCCCGCCGCTGTAATAGAGGAGTCCTTTCAATAAACCACTGGGGGGAACTGGGAAGGTAGAAAGGATGATGATGCTTGAGCCAGAATAATTGCCTTGTTTTTTTTCACTACAATCTTTACGAGCGATAAAGAGGTGTATTTTTTTTATTTTATTGTAATAGTAGGCAAAACCTCTTAATTTTAAAAGATTGAGAGGTTTTTTGTATGAAAGGAGGGGTAAAATGAATATAGTTATGAAACCTATAGGCTTTATAAAATCACCATTTAAAGAAGTTAAAGAGATACCTAAGCAGAGTGTTTTTGCAGTATATAAAAAAAGCTACTATAGAGATATTACCTCAATATAGTGAAGGATTAGAAGGGATTAAAGAAAATAGCTATGGAGTAATATTATTTTATTTTCACAAATCTAAAGAAGGGTCTTTAAGGTTAGTTTCACATAAAACTAGGGAGATGACAGGAGTGTTTTCCACTAGATCACCTAAAAGGCCAAATGGAATTGGTTTGTCTATTGTAAAATTTACAAAGATAGAAGAAAATAAGTTAGAATTTCAAGGAGTAGATATGATAGATGGCACTCCCGTATTAGATATAAAGCCTTATAGTTCAGAATTAAATCCAAAGTAGGAAATATTAGTTAATTAAAAACATTTATATGGAGGATTAAAATGAAAAAAACCGACAAAGTATTTCAGTTTAATAATGATTTTAATATTAATATTAACAGGTTGTAGCACAAAAGAACAAGAAGGTATTACCAATATAAAGAAAGAACAGGACGTTGAAATAAAAGTAGAGAAAGATAAAAATTCAGAACCTATAACACTAAACTTAGAAGGTGGAGATTGGGGGGGATATCTTAGCCCATATACCATTATTCAAGGGGGGGACCAGGCTCATATAAAATGAAACTTATATTTGACAGTATGCTAGAAAGGGGGGGAGAAGAAGGATTAATACCTTGGCTAGCAGAAAGTTGGGATATAGATGAAACTGGTACAGACTATATATTTAAAATAAGAAAAGGTATAAATTGGCATGATGGAGAACCAATGACAGCAGAAGATATAAAATTTTCCTTTGAATATTATGCAAAGCATCCACCTGTGTCAGATGAGTTAAATTTAAGTAAAAACAACTATATAAAAGAAATAAATATTATTGATGAAAATATTATTAATATAAAAGTAGAATCTCCTGATGCCACACTTTTGGAAAGATTTGGGATGTCAAGAATTATACCTAAGCATATTTGGGAGAAGGTAGATGATCCTATAAAATTTGATCTACCAGAAGCAGTTATAGGTTGTGGTCCATATATATTAAAGGATTATAACAAAGAACAAGGAGCATATAAGCTTGAAGCCTTTGAAGATTACTGGGGGGGACCTAAACAAAAAGCAAATATAATTCGTTTTATTCCTGTAAGTGATAATATTCTTGCATTTGAAAATGGAGACATAGACATTACTGGCATAACACCAGATATATTATCTAAATACAAAGATAATCCAAAATACAAAGTTATAGAAAATCCAGCATTTTGGGGGGATATAAATTAGCATTTAATATGGAAAAAAAGGCCAGAGTTAAAGAATAAAGAATTAAGACAAGCCATAGCATATGCTATAGATAAAGAAGAATTAATTGAAAAGGTAGCTAGAGGGGGGGCAGCAAAGCCAGCAAGTCCAGGGTATTTGCCAGTAGAGCATGTATTATATAACAAAGACATACAGCAATATGATTTCGATTTAGAAAAGTCAAAGGAACTTTTAAATGGTAATTCTTATGATTTTACTTTATTAACGGGTAATTCTAATGCAGAAGTAAGAATAGGAGAATTAATAAAAATTAATCTAGAAAAAGTAGGTATAAATGTTGATGTTCAAAGCTTAGATTCTAAATCTAGGGATGGGGGGGCCATAAAAAAACGGTGATTACGAATTAGCTTTAAATGGTCATGGAGGATGGGGGGGAAATGATGCAGATATACTTAGAAGACAGTATGCACAAATAAGCACAGGTCCTACTTTTTCAAGTGGAATACCTGGATATAGCAATGAGGAAATAAATAAATTATGTGAAAAACAACTTATAGAAATAGATGAAGAAAAAAAGAAAAGAGATAATTTTTCAACTTCAATTTTTAATTGCAGAAGAAATTCCTCAAATTCCTTTGTATAATACCAGTGGATACACTGTTTATATGCCAGAAAAATATGATGGATGGAAACATGTATTTAATCACCATGAAGTAACTCATAATAAAATATCATATCTTCAAATGGATTAAGTGAAATAAGATGAAATTTTTCAAAAAGTTTTTGAATATTCAATAATATTTTTATTAATAGTAACATTAAATTTTTTATCCCTAGGTTAATGCCTGGGGATCCCTTTACTTTTTTTTATCATCAGATGAAGGAGACATTCATCATATGTATACAGAAGAGGAGGTAGAAATGTACAAGTCTTACTATGGTTTAGACAAGCCAATAGTAAAACAGTATATAGAATATATTAATAACTTAACCAAAGGTAATTTAGGATATAGCATTTATTACAATGACACTGTAATTTCTATAATACTAAAAAGGGCTATTTGGACCTTAGGAATTTCAACTATATCTTTATTAATTAGTACTTTAATTGGCTTAGTCTTAGGTAGTATATCTGCCTGGTATAGAAATACTTGGCTAGATAGAGTTTTATATCCTTTAATGATAACATTATCAGAAATACCATCATTTTTAATTGCTATATTTTTGTTATTTATATTAGCTGCTAAAACTGGATTATTTCCATTGTCTGGAGGAATTACTGTATTTGCTGAATATGAAAATAATTTAGACAAAATTCTAGATATTTTACATCACGGAATATTACCTACATTATCCTTAGTCTTATCCCAATTAGGAGGGTTCTATTTATTATCTAGAAATAGCATGATAACTGTAATCTCTAAAGATTATATGACAACAGCTGTAGCAAAAGGCTTAAGCTCTAAAAGAATTATCTTTAGGCATGGATTAAAGAATTCCATAATACCTGTACTAACAAGATTTTTTTTCTTAGCTTAGGTTCTGTATTGAGTGGTGCAATATTAGTTGAAAATGTATTTAACTATCCTGGTATAGGAAGGCTAATGAGACAAGCAGTTATGGTAAGAGATTATACTTTAATTCAAGGAATATTTTTATTTGTAACATTCCTAGTATTGAGTATGAATTTACTGGCAGATATAGTTTATAAAAAAATCGATCCAAGGGTGAATTAAATGAGAGCTTGTATGAATAGATTAAAAAAATTTACTATTTGGGGCAAATTATCCATTGGTTTTATAATAATAGTAGTATTTATGGGAATTTTTTTCATCGTTTATAACTCCATATTCTCATAATTTACCCTCTGGAAAAGCTTTAGAACCTCCCAATAGAGAACATTTACTTGGAACAGATGATTTAGGCATTGATTTATTGTCTCAAATCTGCTATGGAGCTAGAATAAGTCTGATTGTTGGGCTTTCCACTTCTATTTTAGCTGGATTAGGAGGGGGGGAGTATTAGGAGTTTTAGCAGGATATTATGGAGGAGTTGTTGATAAGGTTATTATGAGATTTGCAGATATAATACTGGCACTACCAGATTTGCCTATGATGATATTATTAGGAGCATTTTTGGGGGGGCCTAGCCTTAAAAATATAATCTTAGTATTGACACTTTTTTTTCTTGGACAGGGCCTGCAAGGATCATAAGATCTAAGATTATTTCTAATAAAAAAAGATAATTATATAATAGTTGCTAAAAGTTATGGTGCAGACTTTAAGCATTTGTTTTCAACTCATTTTTTTTATCTCAGATACTTCCAATTCTTGCAGTAACAATTATAAGAATAACAAGTAAAGCTATTATAGCAGAAGCAGGATTATCTTTTTTTAGGTCTTGGAGATCCAACATCTAAAAGTTGGGGGGGCTAATTTTAAATCATTCATTAAACTTTAAAGGAATATATTTTACAGATTATTGGAAATGGTGGGTCATTGCACCACTATTGGCAACAATATTATTAATTCTTTCAATTGCATATATAAGTAAAGACTTAGAAAGGATTTTAAATGGAAAATTATAAAGAGGTGTGTCATGGATAAAACATTGTTAAAGATTGAAAATCTTTCAGTCCAGTATGAAGTAAATAAAGGGATTATTAAAGCTGTGGATAATCTTAATTTATCTCTAAAAGAAGGGGAGCGATTGGGAATAATAGGAGAATCAGGAAGTGGAAAAACTTCTTTAGCAATGGCTATAATGGGACTTATTAAACCCCCCCCTGGAAAAGTAAAGGGAAATATATTTTTTTAAAGGAGAAAATATAAATAAATTATCCAAGGATAAGTTAAATAAACTCAGGTGGAAGAAAATAGCCATCGTATTTCAAAACAACCTAGATGTTTTAAATTCCCTCTTAACTATCTATGAACAAATATATGAAGTAATAGTTAGGCATACAGTCTTAAATAAAAGGGATATTGATAAAAGGATAATTGAATTATTGACAGAAGTAGGCTTAGATTCTGCAATAGGAGAGTATTATCCCCCATCAACTTTCAGGTGGAATGAGGCAACGGGTTCTTATAGCTATGTCTTTAGCTTGTGAACCAGAACTCCTTATAGTAGATGAACCTACATCATCTCTAGATATGATATCAAAGGCTGGAATAATAAAACTATTATTAAAACTATATAGAGAAAAAAAGATTCTCTTTATTGGTAATATCCCATGAATTAGACACAGTTTTAAAGCTTACATCTAAAATTAGCATAATGTATTCAGGAACCATAGTAGAAAAAGGCAAAACTTTTGAAGTTATTACAAACCCGATGCACGTATATACAAGGGGGGGACTTTTAAATTCCTCTCCAGCTATAAACCTTATGGAGATATGTGGGGAATCCCAGGAGAAATAAATAAATATAATGGTCAGGGATGCCCATTTAACAATAGATGTAATCAGGGGATAGAAGTATGTAAAAACAAGAAACCAACATTGAAAAATATTTCCCTAAAAAGGCAAGTTGCTTGTAATAGAGGTGGCATAGCCACTGTTTTAGTAGGAGAAGGTATATTTAAAACTTATAAATATAAAGGAAAAACCATAGAAGCTTGCAAAAATTGTAAAATAAAAATTAAAGGAGGAGAAACAGTAGTCCTTATAGGAGAATCAGGATCTGGAAAGACAACACTTGCAAATATATTATCAGGAATAATAGAGGCAGATAAAGGAGATGTTTTTTTTGATGGAGTAGCTGTAAAAGGTAATAATTTTACTAGAAAAAAACATGGTATTCAAATAGTTTTTCAGGATCCGTTTTCTTCAATAAATGAAAAACTAAGTATAGCAGATGTGATTGGGGGGGAACCTTTAGAAATCATTAACAGATGTTCCGGCGACAAATTTTTAGAAGAGATCAAAAAGGTCCTTCAGGATGTTCAGTTGCCTAACGACAAAGGATTTATCTTTAGAAAATGTTATACCCTAAGTGGTGGACAAAGGCAAAGAGTAGCCTTAGCACGTAGTTTAATAATGGAGCCAAAATTATTAATTGCAGATGAAATAAGCTCAATGTTAGATCCATCTACACAAGCAAATATATTAAGACTTTTGAAAAAAACTTCAAAATCAGAAGGGGTTTAGCATGCTTTATATAACACACGATTTACCAATTGCTAGAAAAATTGGTGATAGAGTATATGTAATGAGTAGGGGGGGAATTATTTTAGAAGAAGGAGTAGTTAGAAAAGTCTTTTCAAATCCAGAAAATGATTATACAAAAACACTAATAAATACAGGGCTTAATTTTATTTAATGGGTTCCTTCTACAACAGATATACCTATAGATGTAAATATTTCTTTAACTTCATCTAATTTATCTGCTTTACAATTTACAGCACAGGCTCCTAAATGTATACTATGAACTTCGGAATTTTTAAGCCTTTCAGCTATAGTTATTATATCGCCCGTAGAGTTAGTTGAGCAGATATTACATGAAAATAAGGCTATAAGTTCTGTATTAGTGTCTTTATATTGTGAAAAATATTTCTCTTTATTGTTATAAGTTTTAAAACAACCCATAGTAGAGCATTTACCAGTGACACGTTCACATATACAAATTGCTAATTTCATATTATGACCTCCATTAATTACTTGGTTAATCTTACTATATGGAGTATATATTGTCAACTGTATCTAAATGAAGGTGAATATATTGATTGAAATAAATAATGTTACGAAAAAAATTTAATGATTTTATTGCAGTAGACTCTGTAGATTTTAAAATAGAACAAGGTTCCTTTGTTGCCTTATTAGGCCCTAATGGAGCAGGGAAAACCACATTAATAAAGATGTTAACTGCATTGTTAAAGCCAACAAAGGGAGAAATATATATAGACAATGAAAAGTAGGTAGAAATAATAATAAAGTTAAAAGTCAAATAGGCGTTGTTCCACAACATATGAATTTAGAAAAGAACTAACTACCTATGAGAATCTAGTATTTAGCGCTAAGCTTTTTAAAATGAAGAGAAAAGAATATAAAACGAGGATAGAAGAATTAATTCAATTTATGGAGCTAGAAGATTATAGAAATAAATTATCTCAAGAATTATCTGGAGGTATACAAAGGAGGTTAATGATAGCAAAAGCTTTAGTTAATAGCCCAAGGATTATATTCCTAGACGAGCCTACTGTAGGCATAGATATAAATGCAAGGCGAAAATATGGGATATTTTAAAGGCTATGAATAGAAAAGGTATTACCATTTTATTGACGACTCACTATATAGAAGAGGCGGAAGTTCTTTGTGATAGAGTGTGCTTTATGGATAAAGGTAAAATCTTTAAAGATGATTGTCCAAAGAACTTAAAAAGGGATTTAGGTAAATATACAGTAGAATATTTTACTAAAGAATATTTCACTACATATAAATATTTTTCTACTAGAGAATCTGCCATTGAATTTACAAAACATTTAAAATGAAGAGTATACAATTAGAGAATTAACATTAGAAGATGTATTTTACAATTATACAAATAGAAAGGTAAATTAAGCATGGAAATATTTGCTGTTTTATGGAGAGAGTTTTTATTTTAAGAGAAGATTTTTTTAATATTACTACCTCTGCAATTATTACACCTTTATTATATATGGTTGCCTTTGGCTGGGGGGGACTAGGCTCTGATGTACATATTGAAGGATATACCTATATGCATTTTGTAGTTCCTGGGATTATAGCCCTTACAACTATGAACACAAGCTTTAGTGCTATGTCAGTTAGATTAAATTCAAGTAGACTTCATGAGAAAAGTTTTGAATTTTACATGACTTCTCCTGTAGATACTAGGTTATTAGCCTCGGTTTTATAATCAGTGGTACCCTAAGGGGGAATATATGCAAGTACTTTAGTTTTATTGATAGCTTCTTTATTTGGGATTAAGATTCACATTAACTTAGGATTTATAATCATATGCTTATTAAATAGTTTTTTTTATTTGCGGCATTAGGATATGGAGCAGCATTAACTATCAATAGCCATTATGATATAAATAGATTTTCTACATTTATTATGACCCCAATGTCCTTTTTAAGTGGAACATTTTTTTTCATTAAGTAAATTACCACCTTGGATGAAATCCTTTATCAATCTTTTACCTTTAACACACGCTACACAAGGTCTAAGGGATGTAGTATTAACAGGGGAATATAATAGGTTTTCAATTGTTATATTATTATTATACTCCAGTGTACTATTTATTTATGGAGTTCAAATTACTAATAGGGAGATATATTAAGAAAGTTTGGATAATATAAACAATATATTAACATCTTTACATTTCTTTTATTTTAGCTATAATGAAGATTTGTACAAGAAAATAATAATTATTAAAGAAAGGGAAAGTTAAATGACAAATTTTGAAGACAAC
>JMBX01000075.1_pt1 | contig 25133 bp, 40 predicted proteins | sample 616521 | NCBI WGS metagenome assembly JMBX01 (sample SAMN02727906, study PRJNA239997) | anaerobic digester metagenome | biome: anaerobic digester; isolation source: mesophilic anaerobic digester inoculated with municipal waste water sludge... | place: Germany: Bielefeld University, CeBiTec ...
CCAGCCCCCAGGATTCCAATATGGCAACTGCATCCCGTACAACATTTTCGTCAATGTTTCCCGCGGGAGACAAAATGATGGCTCTATCGCCGGATTGCAGTGATGGAGGAAGTTTCATCCGTAAAATCAGATCATTTATGCATCTATATTTGCGTAGGTGGCATTATCTTCAATAAACTCCCTTCGCGGAGCCACCTCCTCGCCCATAAGCATGGAGAATATAATGTCGGCATCGGCAGCATTCTCAATTGTAACCTGTTTCAGGGTACGGTGCTCAGGATTCATTGTTGTTTCCCAGAGTTGTTCTGCATTCATCTCTCCAAGGCCCTTGTAACGCTGTGTATGGATAGCGTTTTCGTTCCCTTCGCCATACTTGTCAATAAAACCTGTCTCTGGCGATCGTTATAACAGTACTCCTCAATTTTGCCTTTTTTTGCAAAGATAGAGTGGCGGAGTTGCTATATATACGTAGCCATTCTCGATGAGAGGCCGCATATAGCGGAAGAAAAATGTAAGAATAAGAGTGTCGATGTGGCTTCCGTCGACATCGGCATCGGTCATCAAAATAATCTTATGATATCTAAGTTTCTCAATATTGAGCTCCTTGGAGTCTTCTTCTGTTCCTATTGATACACCAAGAGCGGTATAAATATTCTTTATCTCTTCGCTCTCCAGTACCTTGTGCGGCATTGCCTTTTCCACGTTGAGTATCTTACCGCGCAATGGCAGAATAGCCTGAAACATGCGGTTACGCCCCTGTTTTGCCGTACCGCCTGCAGAATCGCCCTCCACAAGGAATATCTCACTCTGAACTGGATCTTTGCTAGAGCAGTCGGCCAACTTTCCTGGTAGGCCTGCGCCTGATAGAGGCGATTTGCGCTGAACCATTTCACGGGCTTTACGGGCGGCATGACGTGCTGTAGCTGCCAGGATAACCTTCTCAACAATCACCTTTGCCTCTCTTGGATGCTCTTCCAGATAATTTCTAAGAGCCTCTCCTGTTGCCTGATCCACGGCACCAATCACCTCACTGTTTCCCAGTTTTGTTTTGGTTTGTCCTTCGAACTGTGGTTCGGCAACCTTCACTGAAAGCACCGCGGTAATTCCTTCACGGAAGTCGTCGCCGCTTACCTCCACCTTCACTTTTTCAAGCATTTTGGAGTCTTCAGCATACTTCTTCAGTGTACGCGAGAGGCCTCTCCGGAAACCGGTCAGATGTGTTCCTCCCTCTATAGTATTTATATTATTTACATAAGAGAATATATTCTCATTATAGGTGTCGTTATATGTTAACGCTATCTCAATGGGAATTTCGTTTTCTCCGTAACTATATGAATAGGTTCACTGATAAGAGGGTCTTTATTTTTATCGATATATCTGACAAACTCCTCCAGGCCCGTTTCGGAATAAAAGCGTTCTGCCTTGAACGACCCGTCATCCCTCACTACCCTTTTATCGGTAAGTGTCAGCGTTATGCCTGCATTCAAATATGCAAGCTCCCGGAGGCGGGTAGCTAGAATGTCATAGCGGTATTCCAATATTGTAAAATGGAATTATCGGGTTTAAAGGTAATCACCGTGCCGGTCTCTTTTGTTTCGCCAACAATCTTCACATCTGAATAGGGCTTTCCCTGTGAGTATTCCTGTACATATATTTTACCGTTTATGTGAATCTCAGCCTTCAGATATATAGAAAGCGCGTTCACACAGGAGACACCCACACCATGTAGCCCTCCGGAGACCTTATAGGTTCCCTTGTCGAACTTACCACCTGCATGCAGGACCGTAAGCACCACTTCAAGAGCCGATTTTTTCTCTTTTTCGTGATAGTCTACCGGGATTCCGCGTCCGTTGTCTCTTACGGTAACAGAATTATCTTCATTGATAATCACATCTATTTCGGAACAATATCCGGCAAGAGCTTCGTCGATGGAGTTATCCACTACTTCGTACACCAGGTGATGAAGCCCCCCTTCTCGCTCACATCGCCGATATACATGGCAGGACGTTTACGCACTGCCTCAAGGCCTTCGAGTACCTGTATATTTTGCGCAGAATAACTTCCGCTTGCCGATTTTTCTTTTCTTCTGACATTTCTTGATTTTTTTTGTTGAACTATCTCTCTATTCGTCAATTATGATGAGTTATACGGATATTTTTAATGAGAACAAAAGTACGAAAAATTTGTCTCTTCACCAACCATTTTTTGGCTTTTTTTTGAACTGGATTATATCACCGATAAAAGGTGATTAACTTAACTGAAAGCCTCATCGTTATTGGGTACGATGGTTGCTCTATTTCAATTACAACATGCAATGAAACACCCTTGCCCGTAGCTAATGGCTGGTGCCCATACCCCCCCCAAGCATGCTTTAACAACGGATGTTATCCATTCAATGCATACAACCAAAAAAAGCGGACTTTTTGTCCGCTTTTTTTGATAATCGTATTATGTAGATAACGATTTTTAAAATTCGTAATCAATTGCCGCCCTTTCGGTTCTTACTTTTACTATAAACTCCCCCAACTGCGATATGTTCAGGGTGGCGGGCATAAATTTTCAGATCGTCCAGTGTTTCAAATTCGCTGTAGAGTAAAATATCATAATTGACGCACGAAGCTTCAACATGATTTATAAACACTTCCATCTTTCGGATTACCGGAATAACATTTTTCAGGGCCTCCAGCTTCTCCTTAATAATGATAGCATTGGCTTCTTTCGAGTTCCCTTCAGCCTCATCCGCCAGCTTGAACAACACCAAGTGTTTTATCATATCAACTCAGGCTATTCACATGAGCAGCTAATTTTGATTTCAGATTGCCAGCTTTATTTTTGTGAATAACACTGTTTTTTTGCCAATTTATCCAACATAGAGCAAACTTCGGGGTACATCTTAATCGCCTCCTCTTTGGAGGTTACTGCACGTAATTTACGAACCTTGTTCCTAGTCGTACGAGATGCATACCTGTTGGTCAACCGGCGCACTTTAGTCTGTCTGATCCTTTTTTCTGATGATTTGTGATTTGCCATTCTCTTGATGCGTATGTTTAAATCTTTTTATTAGTAGCCCATAGGGGAATCGAACCCCCCCTCTTTCAAGAATGAAAATCTTGCGTCCTAGCCGATAGACGAATGGGCCATTACCGGGCGTTAACCCTATTGTTAAAATTATTACTACCCAAATTGCGGGTGCAAATATAGAACGATTTTCCCAAAACACAAAACTTTTCTCTTAATTTTCCAGCGATTATTCTGTTTTTTTCTTTATGTCATGTGGTACTTACAGATAATCATGACATTTAACAAGGCTTATTTTATTACGGTATCGATCCTGGCGCCTGGCCTGTTCCGTGATGATAGCGTACTATGCCACTTTGGGCATTATCAAGACAGAGCTCAAAAAAAAGAACACAAAAATCATATATCTAACGCCAGTGAAATACTTAGCTGTAATCTCAAACAGCCGAAAGTTGAATTTATTATTTATAAAATTGGTTCATTCAAATATTTTATCTAATTTTGCAGCCCGGTATAAAGAATAAACAAAAATATAACATATACACAGGTGGAGTAACATGCACCGGGTTATTTTTACAATAACAAGTAATGGTAGCAAGTTTCATGCACCTTAAGAAAAGTAGGACAATCGTATGAAAAGAACATTCCAACCCTCTAACAGAAAGAGAAAAAAAACAAACATGGATTCCGTTCCAGAATGGCTACGAAAAACGGAAGGAAAGTACTTGCCTCACGTAGAGCAAAAGGCAGAGCAAGATTAACCATTTCCGACGAATATTAAGAAATAACTCCATTGGTAAAACAGGAATGCGATCATCGTATTCCTGTTTTTTTATTTATCCAGATCAGGAACTGTTTAATTCAAATTAATAACTCTTTTTGGTTTCTCTTCCCTCCTGCTCTCATTTTTTTTGTACATTTGTATCCATAAAAGCTTACGTACATTATTGTCAATTGTCATGGGCAAAAAAACGAACTGAAAAAAACTCTTTTTGACAACAGCATACTTAAAAATCTGCTGATAATCATTGCTTGCGGTGCACTGCTTGTTGTATTTGCGTTGCTATTCCTGAATATTTACACAAGACACGGACAGAATGTAGTGGTCCCCCCCCGCTTGAAGGGCTTCAGGCAGATGAGGCTAATGCCATCCTCAGGTCGAGGGGATTACATGCCGAAATAGTAGATTCCGTTTATGAACGCGATGCCGTTCCAGGAGCAATCATTGACCAGACACCAAAAGTAAACAATAAAGTAAAAGAAGGGCGCGCAATATATATTACAATATATTCAAAACCCCCCCACAAGAGGTTGCCGTACCTGGATTGACAGACTACTCCAGCCGCCAGGCTGCGGCACTACTGAACTCTCTGGGCTTCACTCAGCTGTCAATTGTCGAGGTGCCTGCTGAATACTCGGGCCTGGTAAGGGCCGTTGAGTTCAGGGGAAAGACACTAGCCCCCCCGGATGAGAAGGTACCCGCCGGATCACCGTTAACTCTGATTGTCACCAGTGGTGCACTCGCTGATTCACTGAAAGTGGATAATGAATATATTGTTCCTCCTGGGCATACAAACAATAATAACATGGTGCCGCCAGAAGGCGCTAAAATTGACGATTCATTTTTCTAAAAAAATTGTCTTGTGGCCGAAAACAATTTTGATGATCTCGATTTCCTGACAGAGGATGATGATAATATAACGGAAGACTCACGGAATGATGATCAAATGTATGAACACTATCGGTTTGTAGCAGATAAAGGACAAAATTTGCTGCGAATCGATAAGTTTTGTCGGTACGCATTGAGGGTATTTCAAGGAACCGGATTCAGAAGGCTGCCGATGCAGACTCTATTCTGGTGAACGGAACAGCTGTAAATCGAGCTATAAAGTTAAGCCGTTAGATGTAATCTCCATTGTGATGGACAGGCCAAGGCGTGAACTGGAGATCATCCCTGAGAATATCCCTTTGGACATTGTTTTTGAAGATGATGCGCTCATGGTCATCAACAAACCGGCAGGAATGGTGGTACACCCCCCGGACACGGCAACTACACAGGAACGCTAGTAAACGCAGTTGCATTTCATCTAAAACAGAAAGGAATTAAAGATGTAAATGACCCAAGACTTGGGCTGGTTCACAGAATAGACAAGGATACCTCGGGACTGCTTCTCGTAGCTAAAACACAGACGGCCAAAGCACATCTCTCTGCGCAATTTTTCAACAAAGAGACAAAACGGATATATGTTGCGCTTGTTTGGGGGAATATTGAAAAAGACAACGGCACCGTTGAAGGAAATATAGGACGCGATCCTAAAGACCGTATGCTTATGCGGGTTTTCCCTGATGGAGATCAGGGAAAGACAGCAGTCACCCATTACAGTGTTCTGGAACGATTCGGTTACGTAACACTGGTTCAGTGCCGTCTCGAAACAGGCCGCACACATCAAATACGTGTGCATATGAAACATATAGGGCATACTCTGTTTAACGATGAACGCTATGGTGGCAACGAAGTACTTCGCGGTACACGTTTTGCAAAATACAAACAATTTGTCTATAATTGTTTCGCAATTTGCCCGCGTCAGTGCCTTCATGCTGCCACTCTGGGGTTCAGACATCCGGTAACCAATGAGGAGCTATATTTTGAAAGTAAGATTCCGGAAGACATACAGGGAGTTATAGAGAAATGGCGTACATATACATTAATAAACACCTGAATAAAAAGATCAATTAATCATATGAAAAATGTTGCTATTGTTTGGGAGGATACTCTTCTGAATTTATTATATCCGAAAAAAAAGTGCCGCAGGTATCAGCTCCTTCATCGATAAAGAAAATACAATGTATATAATGTAAGGATCGACATGACATCGTGGAATGTTGAATTTAACGACAAAATGATCCCGATTGATAAAAACAGTTTCAGTTTTACCACAGAAGGAGATGTAGTTGCATTCGATTTTGCATACATTACCATTCACGGAGCCCCCCCTGGGGGAAGATGGGAAACTGCAAGGTTACTTCGATATGCTTGGCATCCCCCCCTACTCCAATTGTGGCGTGCTTGCATCAGCGCTGACCTTCAATAAATTTGCATGCAACAATTTTTGAAGAGTTTCGGAATTGAGGTGCCACCATCGGTAGTCATCAGAAAAGAGACACTTCATGTGCAAACGAAATAATCAATGAATTGGGACTGCCTCTTTTTGTGAAGCCCAACATGGGAGGCTCCAGCTTTGCAACCACTAAAGTTAAAGAAGCATCTCAGCTGGAAAGCGCTATATATGAAGCCTTTTCGGAGGCGCCCGAGGTGATTGCCGAGCGCTTTATTAAAGGCTGTGAGGTAACCTGCGGCTGCTTTGAGACAGAAGATGGTATCACTGTGTTGCCATTGACCGAAGTGGTTACCACTAATGAATTTTTCGATTACAACGCAAAATATAAAGGCCAGGTTGAAGAGATCACTCCAGCAAGAATTCCAGATAATATTGCAAAAACTATCCGCGAGGAGACTAAAAAGATCTATCGGCTCATCGGCGCAAAGGGAATCATAAGGGCCGATTACATCATTTCGGGTGACAAGCCGGTTCTTCTTGAAGTTAACACTACTCCCGGGATGACCGAAACCAGCTTTATTCCTCAACAGGTTGCTGCAGCCGGACTCTCAATGAAAGAGGTATTGACGAATATTATTGAAACAGAACTTAATAAGGCAACAAAAAAAATAAAGCTTCAAAACAAACGTTAGACAATGGAAATAACAACCAACCGTTTTGACGACATACGTCCGTTACTTGACAGTGAAGTACCTGAAACAATCTCTCATCTTATCTCCAACGATTATTTCAGGCGGACTGCAGAACCTTTTGTAAAACCTTATACATGGGAAGAGTTTTCTGTACTTATGGGAGGTTGTAAATCGAAAGACGACTTTCAACACTACATTATATATCCGGTAATGAAGCGGCTAATTGAAAAAAACGAACGAAAGAGATGTGCGGATTCGGCTGGGAAAAGATTAGTACTGACAGAAGCTGCATGTTTATCTCCAATCACCGGGATATTGTACTGGATGCTGCTTTCCTAAATATATTGTTTTTTTGACAAGAGCATACCCACCACCGAAATAGCTATTGGAGACAACCTGCTAATCTATCCCTGGATAGAAGAGTTGGTACGGCTCAATAAAAGTTTTATCGTGAAGCGGGGGGGGTAAACGTTAGACAGATGCTGGAAGTATCAAAACATCTTTCAGACTATATCCACTATACCATAAGAGAACGGAATCAATCTGTCTGGATAGCACAGCGAGAAGGGCGTGCGAAAGACTCAAATGACAAAACCCAGACAAGCCTTCTCAAGATGCTCACACTTCATGACAGCGCCAATCCTTCCGATGCATTGAAGAAACTCAATATTGTGCCGTTGTCCATCACATACGAATTTGATCCATGTGATTATCTGAAGGCCAAAGAATATCAGCTTAAGCGTGATAATCCGGGACACAGGAAGTCCAAAGCCGATGATATAGAGAACATGATCGCAGGAATTATGGGTTACAAGGGTCGCGTGCATTTTCGTTTCGGAAATAATATCAATCGGTTCATCAGTAATTTATCCAGAGGTACCGGAAGAAACGAACTGCTCAATATTGCGGCTTCAGCAATTGATGATGAGATTTACAGAAACTACTCCTTTTTCCCTTTTAATTATGTTGCGTATGACCTCATGACGGATACCGGCACATTTGCCACGGAATACTCCGACGAAGATCGCTCGCGGTTTGAATCATACCTGCAGGGACAAATCAATAAAATAGATATCCCGGGCAAAGACGAATATTACCTGCGCGAAAAATGATAGAGATGTATGGAAACACGGTTAAAAACAATCTGGAGACCCGTCATATTGAACCATAAACAGCTCTTTCTGGTTTCACTCCTTTTTTTTCATCTTATCTGGATGCGACAAGGAGGTGGAACGTCTTGACGATTATCTGGTGGAGATTGCCACCGTACAGAAAGAAAACGCAACCTATCGTTTTAAACTCGATAACAATAGGATACTCATACCCGAAGAGATAAAAAAACTACAGCGGCAATGATGGGCAGCGTGTGATTCTGAGATACGTTCCGCTAAAAGACAACAATATTAGGATTATCAACATCTCCAACATTTTTACAGCCGGAATTCAACATGAAGGATATCCGGAAAAGTATTCGGATGATCCTGTAAAAATACAAAGTGTGTGGGTAGGCAGTGATTATCTGAATCTTATACTTGAGATAGAATACCACAGCGTGCCACATGGAGTGGCACTGCTTCGAAATAACTCATCCACCTCGGTTGACCTCTATTTCAGTCATTCCAGGAACAACGATCCCAGGGGGGGATACCCTCAAACTATGCATGCTTCTTTTTCGCTGAAGGACCTCCACTCCTTATCAAACACTTTTCCCGTTCCATTCCGCCTGTTTATCAACACCCACTCAGGAATGCGCGAGTTTTGGTTTGAATTGAAATAACTGTTTTCTCACTCAGATTTTGTAAAGGGCGGTATAGGATCCTCATCAATGGTAAAATCTATCGGCAGAAGGCATTTTACATTTACCTTCTCACCCCCCCATTCTCGCCTGGAATCCATTTTGGCATCAACCCCCCCAGCACACGCACAGCTTCACTATCGAGTGAAGGATCAAGTCCTTCCACCACCTCAATATTGGAAATTGAGCCATCTGCGCCGACTATGAATGAGCAGAGAATTCTACCTTCAATCCCTTCTTGCCTTGCTTCACGGGGATAACGTATATTGTGTGAAATAAATGCACCAAGACCACTCTCACCGTAAGAATACTGAGGCATCTTATCCACAATTGTATAGATGTCGTTGTTTTCCATAATTGAGCGATCGGTTTTGGCGTAGTTGCGCGTTACCGTTGTCTTGGAAGCTTTGCTGGCTGCAATAGCATTTTTGTTCAACCTGAAATACATGGGAACATATGTTTCAGCCCGCACAATCTCCCCCCCCTGTGCCTTGCAGGACGCCATGGAGGCATTGCCTCAAGAATACGCAATGCTTCTTTATTCAACAACGAATCGGCACGATGAATTATGTTAAAATTTGAAAGGGTCCCATCTTTTTCCACAACAAAGGTGTAAACCACTAATCCCTGAGCATTACGTTCAACAGCTTCGGGCGGATACTTCAAGGTATTGAAAATAAAACGGTTCATCTCCCCCCGATCCACCGGTAAACATTGGTATAATATCAGGATCCTCAAAAATTCTGTCGCTTTTTGAAATGGGCGGTTCCTGCGCCATCAGGCACGTGTGTGCAACAGTAGCACTGCCGGCTAAAATAAACAGCGCCGCCAGAAGAAGAATTTTACGTAAATTCATGAAACAATTTTGAACTGAATGATTAAATTTTTTTTGAAAGGCAAAGATACAAAAAAACAAACAAATCATTGAAATAGAAATGTTAATTTCCGAAATTTCCAATCATTCCCATCATCAGTCCGTAAAAAAATTTCGATAAACCACTTAATTTACCAATTATCCGCAAAACAAACATAAACCGTTTTCCTTTCGTGACTTTACGCAGGCTCGCTTAATCTACTAATAATCCTCAAATAAACCCGATCAAGGGAAATAAGCTTTTTTTGCTGATTGAATAATGAAAAAGGTCTCTGGGCTTCAATCTCACAGCTTTCTTTTGTTACGTAATACAAACAATAAAATCATATATTTAATAAACAGGCAGACATATATGAATAAATAGCCTAAAAAAAACGTATCTTTGCGGAACAAAAAGATTGTTTTAAATGCAGAATATCCGAAATATTGCTATTATAGCCCACGTAGATCACGGCAAAACCACCTTGGTTGACAAAATGCTTATGGCCGGGAATCTCTTCAGGGATAACCAACAGACCAATGCCCTTATACTCGACAACAACGACCTGGAGCGTGAGCGGGGGGGTATCACTATTTTATCAAAAATGTATCCATCAGATATAACAACACAAGATAAATATTATTGATACGCCGGGACATGCCGACTTTGGCGGGGAGGTAGAGCGGGTGCTCAATATGGCTGACGGATGCCTCCTTGTTGTGGATGCTTTGAAGGGCCCATGCCGCAGACGCGCTTTGTATTGCAGAAAGCACTTGAGATAGGATTAAAACCGATTCTGGTGATAAACAAAGTGGATAAACCTAACTGTCGTCCAGAAGAGGTTCAGGAGAAGGTGTTCGACCTGATGTTCAGTCTCGATGGTACCGAGGAACAGCTCGATTTCCCCCCCACTCTTTACGGATCGGCAAAGCATGGATGGATGTCGAACGACTGGAAAAAGCCATCAGACAGTATCACTCCACTTCTTGATGCGATCATAAGCATATCCGCCCCGAAAGTGCTGGAGGGGACGCCTCAGATGCTTATCACCTCTCTCGATTACTCAACTACCTGGGACGTATTGCCGTGGGCGTGTGCACCGCGGATCCATAAGCTTTAATAAAGATTATGCGCTTTGTAAACGTGACGGAACTGTAAAAAAAGATCCGAATAAAAGAGGTGGACCTTTTTGAGGGATTGGAACGTATTAAGGTTGAAGAAGCTACCTCAGGCGATATTTGCGCGCTTGTAGGTATTGAAGGGTTCGATATTGGCGACAGTATAACCGACCTGGAAAAACCCGACCCGCTTGATCCTATAGCTATCGATGAGCTACAATGTCGATGTTATTCACTATAAACAATTCTCCCTTCTTCGGACAGGATGGAAAGTATGTAACTTCGCGCCATATATACGACCGGCTGATGCGCGAGCTCGACAAAAATCTGGCTCTTCGTGTTGAGGAGACCGAAAACTCTGATTCATGGATTGTTTACGGACGCGGTGTACTCCATCTCTCTGTCCTTATAGAGACCATGCGCCGCGAAGGTTATGAACTGCAGGTAGGGCAGCCACAGGTGATAATCAAGGAGATAGGAGCCGAGAAACATGAGCCTGTTGAACAACTGACAGTTAACCTCCCTGAGGAGTCGGCCAGCAAGGTCATAGACGTAATTACCCGCCGCAAGGGCGAACTACTTACCATGGAAAATAAAGGAAATCGCATGCACATGGAGTTCATTATTCCGTCGCGAGGCATTATAGGCCTGAATAATATTGTTCTCACACTCTCTTCTGGTGAAGCTATCATGGCGCACCGCTTTCTGGAATTTCAGCCTGGAAGGGAAATATCGAGAAGAGACAAAACGGCTCCATCATTGCCGGGGGGAATCGGGAAATGCGTATGCTTACGCTTTGGACAAGTTGCAGGACAGAGGAAGATTCTTTATTGAACCTCAGACTGATGTATATGCAGGACAGGTTGTAGGGGGGAGAACAATAAAGAGGGCGACCTGGTAGTCAACGTAACCAAATCAAAAAAGCTGACAAACGTTCGTGCGTCGGGAACCGACGACAAGGCACAACTGGCTCCTCCCGTTATTTTCAGCTTAGAGGAAGCACTTGAATATATCAAGGAAGATGAATATGTGGAGGTAACACCCAAGCATATGCGTATCCGCAAAATCATGCTGGACGAAACCGACCGAAAGCGGGTATCAAAAAAAATGATAAAGACTATTTTATCAACGCGATAAACTCCTCTCGCGTTCTCTGTTCACGAAACACGCCGGTGAAATCGGATGTAGTGGTTACAGAATGCTGTTTTCCACACCCCCTCATCTGCATGCACATATGCTGGGCTTCAATAACTACCATCACCCCCATAGGGTTCAGTGTTTTCTGAATGCACTCTTTTATTTGAGTGGTGAGTCGCTCCTGTACCTGTAAACGACGGGAATACACCTCAACAACACGGGCTATTTTGCTCAGTCCGGTAATGTAGCCATCGGGTATATAAGCAACGTGTGCCTTTCCAAAAATGGGAGCATATGATGTTCACACAATGAAAACAGGTCAATGTCCTTTACTATCACCATCTGCCGATAGTTTTCCCTGAACAGGGCGGAACGCAGTATCTCCTCCGGGTCCTGCCAATATCCTCTGGTAAGATACTGCATGGCTTTTGCAACCCTTTCGGGTGTTTTAACAAGCCCCCCCTCGCGGCCATCATTCTCTCCTAGAAGAGAAAGAATACCTCTCATATGATCCGCTATCACGGATCTGTTTTTTTTCTATTTCTTCGGAAGACATCTCTTTTTGTTTCTACTGTTACTGACGATCATCACTTTCGAACGTCTTATTAATAGGAATTTTCACCTCATCCACTACAATATACATCTCTTTACCAAAAGAGGGAAACGCTCTTCTCAACTCTTTCATCATCTCTTCGGCCTGAGCCCTGTCTTCAAAATTACCGATACGTAAACGCCAAAACGGAGATTCAAACAGTACTACTGTCTCCTGACCGGGAAAAGCACTATTAATTAGCCCTTGCTTATGGAGTGCCTCGTTTTTGGATGTACGCTGATTGTTTCCGGAAAAGGCCTGAATCTTGTAACCACGCATCTTATAATATTGAATTGAGCCATCAGCACTTGAATAGACAGTCCTGGGAGGTGCCATATGGCGTCCCAATATGTGTTTGATGCTCTCATCCTCGTAAATGGTAACACGTCCTTTACCCGGGACAATTGAATTCAACTCATTCAGTATTTCTTTCTTTTGCGAAGAATGCTGTGCCCCCCAGCTTCTGCAGAGAGAGATAACAACATAAAAATAGTTATTACATGAGGAAAATAGTTCATACGATTATTTTTATATAAACTCTTGATTTGGAACCTGAATCACTAATCATGAGATCTGAAATTTTTTGAATTACAAATAAAGAGTGAAAAAAAACAAAAGTTTTTTTTGGTTCCATTAATAACTGAGTTTTTATTGCATCCTGTTAATTAATTTTCTGCAAAGGTAAAAAAAAACCACAGACCCATGAGGAATCTGTGGTAAAATTCTGTTAATCGATTAAAAAGCCTCAATAATAGGCAGGAATTTATTCACACCAAGTGATGCGCCGCCAATAAGTCCGCCATCAACGTCGGGATTTGAGAAAAGTTCCTTAGCATTGCCGGCATTGGCACTTCCTCCGTAAAGGATGGAGGTATTATCGGCAATTTTTTTTCTCCATATTTTTCTGACAGGGTTTTACGTATGAAAGCGTGCATTTCCTGAGCCTGCCCGGCAGTAGCTGTTTTACCAGTGCCTATTGCCCACACCGGTTCATATGCCAGTATAATCTTAGTAAAATCTTCCGGCGAAAGATCAAAAGCGATGATTCAACCTGCGACTTAACTACGTCGAAATGTCTCCCCCCCGATTCCCTCTCTTGCAGTACCTCCCCCCCAACACAGAAAATTGGGGGTAAGGCCATTAGCTAGCGCCAACAACACTTTTTCCTTCAGTATCTCCGGCGTTTCGTGGTAGTATGCACGACGTTCGCTATGCCCCCCCAAAATCACATATTTTGCACCTGTTGATGCTACCATCTCTGCAGACACCTCACCGGTATAAGCTCCGGAAGCTTTATCGGCACAATTCTGTGCGGCTACACCTATTTTAGTAGTATCTACACTGGCTACTACACTAGCAAGGTGGATAAACGGTGTTCCTATTACCACATCGCAATTCACTGTTTTACCTTTTAGTGCTTCATTCAATTCCTTTGCCAGTTCAAGGCCTTCCTGCAGGTTTTTATTCATTTTCCAGTTACCTGCCACAATGTTTTTTTCTCATACAATCAATATATAATTAATAAAAAAATTATTCCACTTTTTTTCCGGACTAATCATTTTTCGATCGCCCAATTTTATCAGTAAAAGAGGTATCAAAAAAAGAAGTGCTATAATGAACAACTTCACTGTTCCCGTTGTTCCCGTATTATTCAACTCAGCTATAATGTCAGTCTGCTCAGCGACTGAGGCCATATCGCCAATTAACGGCACGCTGCTGTCGTCCCATTTATTGATAACCGTGCCCCCCCTTTCAACAATATTAGTCCGGGATTGGAGCGAATCATCGTCTCCAGTACCTTTTCATCGGAATGACAAAACTGAAAACCGCTTCTGTTCGACTTCTCCCAATTTTCCACAACATCGGTGCCAGATGAGGTAATCAGATAAAAAGGCCAACCGTTATCAATTGCATAGGTGCTAACCTTTTAAACCGGTTTAAATGCTTCATATTCATCTCTTCGAGAGAAGAGGCGACCATAAGGAAAAGATATGAAGGCTCGGAAAGAATAATATCAGTGATATCGCTGCCGATATTCCATGAACCGGATGATTCGTCGTAATATAAAGCGTCCACTGAAAAATCCTCTATTTTAGGTTTTCACCCTCTTTCACAAGGTGAGTCTTCATATCCACGTATGTCCAGGTGGAGTCGTTCCACGGATAGTTCTCTTCAGTAAATTCTTGTTGTACACCGTTCTTACTATAGAGAAATATAGTTTCATAAATATCGGCTTTCTCAGGATCAACATGCATCTGTTCAGGTATATTGGCTCCTATTCGGTAAGGCCTAAAATCAAATACCGGAAGCTTATAAATATTATAGAGAGCAAAAACAATACAAAAAGAGCTGTGAACAGAACTGCAAGGGGGAGCTGTTTTCAATGAAAACAGAGTATTTATAAGCTTCCACTTTGCAATAAGCAAGACAGTACCAGCAAGAAGAACAATATTCTTGTAAAAAGTATTCCAATTACTAATAATAAATGCATCACCGAAACACCCGCAATCTTCAACAGGGTTGGTTACGGCTATCCACAAAGTGAGCGGAGTGAAGAACAACATGAACAGACCTGTAAAGCGGGTTGTCCACTTACTGTAAACCCCCCCAAGCAGAAGGAGAACACCCAACAAGAATTCTGACACAATAATTAAGAGCGCGACAGGTAAAGCAAGTGAAAAACTTCAGTTAAATTTAACTCTATAAGGTAATCCTGTATCTTGTAGGTAAATCCCATAGGATCGACAGCTTTCACAAAACCCGATAAAACAAACGTTGCCCCCCCACAATAATGCGGGACAATTCCACAAAGATATTCACTGTTTTACTGGTTGCCTTCATTCGAATTTATCTAAACTCTTCACTCTTTTTTTACCGTCAAAATGAAGTTTAATCAAGCCAAAAACAGCATAATTAACCATATCTTTATAGTTAGCATCTATCCCTTCGGAGATAAGTGTTTCCCCCCCGTAATGGCTCTCTATCTTTTTTTTATGCGATAAATCTTCGTGAGGATAAGATCGGTATAGGAACTTACGCGCATGCTTCTCCAAGCCTCATCGTAATCATGATTTTTAGCACTCATAAGGTTTTTCGTTTCTGCAACGTAGCCATCGTAAAGTTCTAGAGCCCTTTCTGGTGTAATATCAACGTCATCCGAATATCCCATTTGAAGCTGGATAAGTCCGATAATACCATAATTTACAATGCCAATATATTCAGGAAAGACACCTTCATTCACCTTGTTCATTTTTTTAACTTCGAGTGTACGGATGCGGTTTGCTTTGATAAAAATCTGATCGGTAACAGACTCCGGGCGGAGTATACGCATGATGCCCCCCATAATCCTGTAATTTTTTGGCAAATATCTCTCGACATATAGCTATTACTTCGTCAAATTGTCTACTGGTTACATCCATTGTGAATTGTGCAAATTGTTTAACATATAATATCCAAACAAAGATAATCAAAAAAAAGGTACAAGTCAGAAATCTTGTACCTTTTTCTTATAAAACCGCCAGGTCTGTAAATGTCAGGAAATGCGGATTGACCTTCCTATACGTAATGTTGTCCTGGTATTCATATTATTCAACGTGCAGAGCTTATTGACAGATACACCATATTTTCTGGCAATGGCACCAAGAGTATCTCCTTTTTTTAATACGGTGGTATTTAACATCTCCAGATACATATTTGTTAGGTGCATCGGCTACGGCTTTACCAGCCGGAGAGTTATTTGACACAAGAACCCTGCTGCTGTTTGATGTTTTCCGGTAACTGGAATTAGTCACCAGATATTCATCGCGGTGTGTTACCTTGTTCTGAAAATCTATAATGAAATTGGGGGTTGATTGGCTTGCCAAGAAAACGTGTTTCGAAGTGAAGGTGAGATCCGAATGATCGCCCTGTATTGCCTGCCAGGCCGATAGGCTGACCAGATAGGACAAAATCATTTTCATCGACAAGAAATTTAGATAGGTGGCCATAAACAGTCTCCAAGCCATTCACATGTCTGATTACAACATAATAGCCATATCCTCCTCTTCATATTGCTTTACCCTTACCTTACCATCGAAAGCAGCATAAATTGTGTCACCGGTATGGGCTTTCAGGTCTATTCCATAGTGATAGCGACGACTTCCTCTTCTGCCAAAATTCGAGGTCATATGACCATCAACCGGCATTGTAAAATTTTCCAGATCCACTATGAATGTGTCGGGGGGGCATTTTTCAGACTTCCGTAGATATTCACGTGTCTGTTGATCCACATGCCTTCATAAATATCATCTGCAGGAATTTCGTCGGGATTGAACTCTTCTCTGCTCTCTTCAACTTCCTCCAAAATAGACAGATCCATCTTAAGTTTTAATCCGTCGGCAAATAATCCCGGCTGATCACTTAGGCTGGAACTGTGTAACTGTCTATAAGACACTTCCGGCCTGGATTTGCCGGAAGATTCCGAAGCAGATTGAGAGAAAGCATTCAGCGTTACGAACACCAGTGCTGCCGATAATATGCTCTTTGCTTTAATAAAAAAAATGCTCTGTCTCCATTGCTACCTTACTGATTTAAAATAATTCATATCAGAATATTTAATTTCGCAATTATGATTCATCGTTCGCGTAAATATACGGATCAAGAAACTGGTTGTAACTAAAAATCTCATCGTCCGAGAAAAAGCGTTTCAGTTCAGCATCTGCAGTTTCCGGTGAATCGGATGCATGCACAATATTTTCCTGTATACTATTACAGAAATCACCTCTTATTGTGCCGGGTTGCGCCTCTCTCCCATTTGTCACACCGGTCAGTTTCCGTACTACATTTACTGCATCAACACCCTTTAGAGCCATCACTACAACAGGGCTTGCCTGCATAGAATTTTTAATGCGGCAAAAAAACGGCTTGTCTACTAAGTGTGAATAATGTTCCCGCAATTTCTCATCGGTCATCCGTACCATCTTCATTGCGACAATCTGAATTCCTTTCTTTTCGAAGCGTGAAATAACCTCTCCGATGATCCCGCGTTGAACTGCTGATGGTTTTAGAATTACTAGTGTAATCTCCATGAATAATAAACTATTACAAATAATAAACTATTACGAAAATGACCTTTTAATTATTGATTTTTTTCCTTAATCATCGTCAAAGTAAACTTTTTATTATTTCTCTTCCAAATATTTTATCCTCTTTTTTTTCAAATCAAAATCATTCAATAAAAAAAACAAATGTATTATTTGCCTGTATATCTGTTTGTTAACCAAATATATGTTATAAAACATATTCTCTTGATATTAAGCGCACTAAACATTAATTAACTATTGTTTAACATCTCCAATATTAGTTTTATCTTCCATGAATTGAGAACGAAATTCAAACCCTAAACCTTACCTTGAATTGCAGGGTAAGAAGTTTTGTCCTTCAAATATTGTGACCAGGAAAATTACAAGTGCAACTTATCTCCAGATGCGTAAAAGAGTGAACAAATAATATGCCGCGACAATGGCGTCAGGAAAACCTACAGATTTACATATTTTAAACAATTTATCATCAAATGCTTTTCATATACTGAATCAAAATAAATAGTTTTCAGTATCTTTGCTCAAATTTTGCAAAAGATCCGTATGATTCAGTTTGAGATCAGGAATTAAAAAAATCAATGAAAAGAATGAACAAATATAAGTTTATAAACAATGTCGCAGGTTGGTTGGTATTTACCGTTGCTGCTATTGTTTACCTTCTAACCATTGAACCTACAGCAAGTTTTTGGGACTGTGGCGAATTCATTACATCGGCATACAAGCTTGAAGTGGGACACCCCCCCCTGGAGCACCTATTTTTATGCTAACAGCTAATCTGTTTACTCAGCTGGCACAAGATCCTTCACAAGTAGCAAAGATGGTAAACAGCATGTCGGCGCTTTTGAGTGCATTTACAATTCTTTTCCTTTTCTGGACTATAACACATCTCACTCGCAAGCTGATAATTTCAAAGGATGAAAGAGAGCTAACCTTAGGGCAAACTATAGTTGTAATGGGAAGTGGACTGGCCGGCGCACTGGTATATACTTTTTCCGACACATTCTGGTTCTCCGCCGTGGAAGGTGAAGTTTATGCATTCTCATCTATGCTTACTGCATTAGTATTCTGGCTGATACTCAAATGGGAGGACAATGCCGACAGGCCCAATTCAGATAAGTGGCTTGTACTGATAGCATACATCATGGGATTATCCATTGGTGTTCACCTGCTTAATTTGTTGTGTATCCCGGCCATCGTACTAGTCTATTATTTCAAGAAAAATGACAACCCCGGTTGGAAAGGAACACTTATATCTCTTCTGATCTCATTCGGGCTTATAGCTATACTTATGTGGGGGGAATCATCCCCCGGTTTCACAAAAGTGGGAGGATGGTTTGAACTCTTCTTTGTGAATACGCTTGGAATGTCGTACAACTCGGGAGTATTAGTTTACCTTGTCCTGTTAGTTGCAAGCATTTCATGGGCAATATACGAAACACTCTCAAAAAAAAGGTAAAGAGAAACGTGCACGTACAGCTTTCTTCATAAGCCTGGGCCTTTCCGGCATTCTCTTCATTGGAGGTAAAATTTTTTTTATGGATAGTGTTGATTGCTATAGGGGCATTTTTTTTCATTTAAATACAAAAAAATAAATACCAGGTTCATCCATCTGTCAATGTCTTCTCTGATGGTCATCCTAATTGGATTTTCAGCATACGCGCTAATTCCTATCCGATCGAGCGCTAATCCCCCCCTCGACCTGAACTCGCCTGAAGATGTTTTCGCTCTGGGCAGTTACCTGAACCGCGAGCAATACGGGCAGACCCCCCCGCTTGTGCATGGCACAACCTATGCTTCACAGATAGCAAGGAATGCCAACGGTACAGCAATTATTGAAGGCGAACGCAAATCATACAATAAAATTGTAAAAACAACACCCGATCAGAAAGACGAATATGTAAAGGTTACAACACCTGTTTACAAGTATACTAACACAATGCTGTTCCCCCCCAGGATGCATTCAAATTCCAACAATCCCTCTTTTAGAAATCATAGTATTGGTTACGAACGGTGGGGGGGCGGTGTGACCGAAATGAATCAAAAGCCTACAGTATTACAGAATCTGAAGTTTCTTATCAGTTACCAGATCAACTATATGTACTGGCGCTATTTCATGTGGAACTTTTCAGGGAGACAGAACGATATCCAGGGTGATGGAGGAATTACTGCCGGAAATTGGATCACGGGTATATCATTCATAGATAAAATATACTGGGACTTGGGCCGCAAGACAACATTGCACCCGATATAGCCAACAATAAGGGACACAATAAATATTATATGCTTCCACTACTGCTCGGAATCATTGGTATATTGTATCAATTGAGGTTAAAAGAAAAAGGGCTGCAGAGTTTCTCCATCGTATTCATGCTTTTTTTTCATGACAGGCCTTGCCATTATCCTATACCTCAATCAAACACCGTTTGAACCGAGGGAACGCGATTACGCTTATGCCGGCTCTTTTTATGCCTTCGCTATATGGGTGGGAATGGGAGTAGCCGGTATCAGCCTCTTCCTGAGAAAATATTTGAAAAACACCACTGCAGCCGCTTCAATTGCAACTGTGGCAGCCCTTTTTGTTCCTATCCAGATGGCTTCACAGAACTGGGACGATCACGACCGTTCCGGAAGGACACTGGCACGTGACACCGGCATGAACTATCTGAGCTGCGTGGGTGAGAACGCTATTCTCTTTACCAATGGCGACAACGACACCTATCCGCTTTGGTATGTGCAGGAGACTGAAGGATTCCGTACCGATGTGCGGGTTACCAACCTAAGCTTCCTTCAGACAGAATGGTATATCGATCAGCTGGTGCGTCCTGCATATGAATCGAAGCCTCTGCCTATAAAATGGACACGTCCGCTATATTCAGGCGAAGCCGGTAGTGCTGCCTTTATCATCTCTAGACAGGAGATAGAGAACGTGTTACGGCAAAACAAAATACCACCTGTATCTTTTGGCACCTACTATGATGTAAACGCATTCAAAGATACGCTTTCGCTCAAGCAGACAATGGAAAGCCTGAGAACCGGTAATTTTAAACCGGTAAATCCGTTCAACACCGGGAATACTCAGATCATCCCCGGGAATGTACTTGCATTAGATGTAGATACAACCTTAGTAGACTGGAAATCGATAGCAGCAAAACCTGCAGCCAGGATGTATATCAATCTGGGCGATAAATCGGCTCTCTATCGACAGGAACTGATGATCCTGGAGATGCTCGGCAACATAAACGACGACAACTGGCAGCGCCCCATCCATTTCGCTACAACAATCACTCCTTCTCTGTATATGAACCTTCAGGATAGCAACTTCTCTCTTAATGGCCTTACCTACCAGGTGGTTCCAGGGACACCACTGTATAAAGGGGGGGTAAACATAGAAAAGGCCTACGATAATATGGTGAATAAATTCAGATGGGGGGGGCTGGAAGAGAATCAGGACATATATCTAGATGAAACCAGCAGAAGGATGCTTTCTACCTTCCGTCTATACTTCACGCAATTAGTCGGCGCATTGATAGATGCCGGCGAAAATGATAAAGCCCTTTCCGCACTGGACAAGGTTACCACGATGATCCCTCCTCTGCCGTGCACTACGGCACAGACGGGTTGTTGTTCGCCAGAGCATACTACAGTTTGGGTGAAAAGGATAAGGCTGCGGCCATCATCACTGAAATTGGCGATAGGATTAATGGGAACCTGGACTGGTTTTCACGACTGAAACCCCTTCAGATATCAAATACTATGTCCGACGTGATATACAATAATATCAACCCGATAATTCTCATAGCAAGTATATATCAACAATATGATAAAGTGAAATACCAGATGATGGTTGATGATATGCTTCAACGGGCTCAGACCTTTTACACGCTTGGAGTTCCATACATTGGAGATACTATTTTGAAAGAGATAACCGATGGTTCGGTACGCGGTTTTTATTCTACTCCCGCAGAGGATACTCTAACAAGGAGCACCGAAGAGGAGATAATGCAAAAAGCTTTAGGTATGATGCAGCAATTCAGCCCCCCCAGACTATTGGAGCAATACCAATCAAAAAAATCAGCAATAGAATAATAAGATGGGGGGCTGTGGGGGGTATCTCCCCACAGCCCCATCTTATTTCAATATTCACCACTACAACTATATTCATGTTAATAGAACAACCACCTATTATATATAGATTACTTTATCCGAAAACGCTCTGGCGCGTGAAAGTCCCCCCTGCAAAAAAAACTGTGTACCTAACGTTCGACGACGGTCCCATTCCTGAAATCACACCCTGGGTACTGGAAGTGCTTGACACATATGATGTGAAAGCCACTTTTTTTTGTGTTGGAGATAATGTCCGCAAATATGGATACCTATTTGAAGAGATACTAGAAAGTGGCCATTCTGTGGGCAACCATACCTTTCACCATCTGCAGGGATGGCTTAACACACCCAAAAAGTTTCTGAGTGATACCCGTGAAGCAAACAGCCTTATACGTTCAGGGCTTTTCCGCCCTCCTCACGGCCATATGATTATACCTCAACCCTTGCTGCTCAGAAAAGCGGGTACAAGATTGTGATGTGGGATGTGGTAACACGCGATTATAATGCCAAACTCTCGCCTGAAAGGGTGCTTGAAAATGTTAAAAAAAATACACGCGTGACGGGTCCATCATAGTATTTCACGATTCACTGAAAGCCAAAAAAAATATGATGTACGCTATGCCACGTGCCATAGAGTGGTTGCTGGGCGAAGGATATACATTTGAACTTATTCCCGACACTGCAAGATTTACACCACTATGAGCTTGTCACGCAGATAAGATGCCACTTATCATAGAAATATGAAATATTTGTCACCCTTTATAATTCCTTTTCTTTTATTTCATACTTCTGCTCCGCATTATTATACGGCTGCTTTTGTATGTGCATATGTGATTATTAAATTCATTATATTTTATTGATATATAGGCTATTATGGAACAGACAGCAATCGCATCATTTATCAACGTATCATTGGTAATAAAGCTTCGTTAAAACCTCATTTATAGCGCTGACAGTCAATAAGTTATGCCAGATCCTAAGAAGCGTCATACTCTATTGATATTCAGCGTATTATAAGAATTATTTAAATAATAATTGCCGAAGTATTCTGATAATGTAAACAAAGATTAATAATATTTACACCTTAAAACTATAAATAATGTTAAATAGATAAATATTATAGTATTATGTATTGCATAGTACAATGTTTTGGCATACATTTGTGCAGTTCTTAAAATTCAAGTAATGAAGATGAGGCCGGTATGATTATAATAATCGTTGATAATCAGTGGTTCCATCTGACAGTAGAAAGAAAATAAAAATAAAAGGATATAAATTCTGTAACCAATTCAATCATACATATGTCTAATAAGAGACAATAAAACAGCATAAAGATGATCCATATCAGGCAACTGCACAAATCATATCATACCGAAGCACTATCACTTCACGTACTCAAGGGAATCGATCTCGATATAGAGGCGGGGGGGAATATGTCTCCGTAATGGGAGCTTCGGGATCGGGCAAATCCACACTTCTAAACATACTGGGAATTTTAGATGCATACGATTCTGGTGATTATCAACTTAACGGCACATTGATAAAGAATCTAACCGAGAGACAAGCAGCAAATTACCGCAACGAGATGATTGGTTTTGTCTTCCAGTCGTTCAACCTTATCAACTTCAAAAATGCTCTCGAGAATGTAGCTCTACCTCTATATTATAAAAAAAAGTAAGCCGTAAAAACGCAATATCATTGCGATGGAGCATCTCGACAGAATGGGGCTGAAAGATTGGGCGCACCATCTGCCGAGCGAACTATCGGGGGGGACAGAAACAACGTGTTGCAATAGCCCGAGCCCTGATATCCAATCCCAAAATAATTCTCGCGGATGAACCCACCGGCGCTTTAGACAGTAAAACTACCGTAGAGGTGATGGATGTGCTGACTGGCCTCAACAGGCAGGGAATAACTACTATCATTGTTACGCACGAAGCTTCGGTTTCAAACTCCACTAACCGCATCATCCATCTGAAAGACGGGATGATTGAATATGAAACACGTAAAAACAACGGGGGGGTGCACGAATCACTCCAACCTGCAGGAACAGACACAATATGATTGACCAGTTTCAGGAAATTATCAGCACGTTAAAGAAGAACAAGATGCGAACGACTCTTACGGGCCTGTCCGTATCATGGGGTATCTTCATTCTCATTGTGCTGCTGGGGGGGGCAGGCAACGGACTGAAAAACGGTGTAATGCTAAACTTCAGTTCACGGGCCGTAAACCGTATTAACCTGTGGTCGGGTACAACCTCAATGCCTTACAACGGATTGAAATCGGAACGCCGTCTGCGTTTTTCGGAAAGTGAGGTAGAACTGATCAAAAACGAGGTGGAGGAGAGCCGACTTATCACAGCAAGAATAAACACAAGACAAACAATTACTTTCGGAAGCGAATACGGCTCATACGAGGTGAGAGGTGTGATGCCTAACTATTTAAATATTGAGAAACTGATAATCCGACCCGGGGAAGGACGGTTCATCAATCAGCTGGATATGAAAGAGGCTAACAAGGTGATTGTTTTGGATAAAAAGATTGCTGATCTTCTTTTCAGGAATGAATCACCATTAGGCAATTATGTGAAGGTAGGCCAGATTATGTTCAAGGTAATCGGTATTAATTCCAAGAAAGAGGACTGGGGAGGCTCAAATGCCTACATCCCTTTCTCCGCGTCACAGGCAATCTTCAATCCTGACCGTAAGTTTTACCAAATCACCTTCACTGTGGACGGGCTCGACACTAAAGCTGCAAACGACAGTTTGATGAATCACTTAGGGCATTAATGGGAAAGCAACTTAACTTTAATCCCGAAGACAGGCAGGCATTATGGGTCAACAACGCCCAATCGGAGTACGTGGAAACAATGAAGATTTTTGGTGGAATTACTTTCTTTGTCACCATCATCGGCATCCTTACACTTATTGCCGGAATAGTGGGGGGTAAGCAATATCATGCTTGTGTCGGTGAAAGAACGTACACGCGAAATAGGTATCCGTAAAGCTATAGGTGCTACACCTCTTTCCATACTTAAAACCATTATTCTGGAGTCTATACTTATCACCACTATCTTCGGATACATAGGATTATTTATGGGGGATAGGGCTCACAGAAGTGATTAATTTCTTCATGGAACAATCGGCAAACGGGCAACCTGTTACTGATGGACCGCAAATGTCGGTATTCAGCAATCCGACTGTCGACTTGGGGTATGCCATTTTTGCGACAGCAGTTTTAATCATATCCGGGGTAATCGCCGGCTACCTGCCCGCACGTAAGGCGGTGAGTGTACAACCTATAGAAGCAATGAGGCAGGAATGAGGATGTGAAAATGTAAAAGAGTGAACGCTGAACGCTAAAATATACAGTTATGTTTGATTTAGACAGATGGCAGGAGATTTGGATCACCATTACGCACAACAAATCGCGCAGTGTACTCACCGCATTTGGTGTTTTGGGGGGGTATGCTGATGCTGGTGCTGATGGTGGGTGCCGGGAACGCGCTTGAAAAAGGGATCTCGTCTCAGATAGAAGGATTTGCAACCAACTCCTGCTTTTTTGCAGCAGAAAATACGACGCTCCCTTACAAAGGTTTCCGTAAAGGAAGAAGATGGAACATGACCAACAGCGATTTACCCGTTATCAGACAAAGGGTAGATGAGCGCAGTACATCTCTCCAA
>JMBX01000076.1_pt1 | contig 25122 bp, 41 predicted proteins | sample 616521 | NCBI WGS metagenome assembly JMBX01 (sample SAMN02727906, study PRJNA239997) | anaerobic digester metagenome | biome: anaerobic digester; isolation source: mesophilic anaerobic digester inoculated with municipal waste water sludge... | place: Germany: Bielefeld University, CeBiTec ...
AATTAGAAGTTGCAACACCTAATTATGATGGAGAAGATATGCCACATTTCAGTGGTTTTCCTGGACAAGGTGGATATAATTACGATGAAGACCATGATGGGAAAATAGATGGAAAAACTTCAGATACAGAAGGAAATTTTGTAGCAGAAATCGCAGGCTGGGAAACCAAAAGAGATAGAGGAGACTCATATGTTTTAGGTTTAGGAACCTGGTCAGAACAAATGGACAAATTTCAAGAGATATTTGTAGGAAAGACTGTGGAAGAAGTTGAAGAATGGTTTAATAGATATACTTCAGATATAAATGGAAGGCCTTTAAAAGAAGGTTCTGATAAACCAGAAGATAAGGAAAAATATGATTCACTAACAGATGAAGAAAAGGCTATGCTTGCTGATGTTGTTTCAGGTGCAACTATGAGTTTAAATGATAGTCATGGTGATATAATTCAAGCAATTAAGGCATCCTTTGAAAAATCAGTAGATATAAATATTGAAATCAAATAATATAGATTATTTATGATAATATAAAAGCATCCTTAAATTTAAGGATGCTTTTATATTGTTTTATTTCAACATAGAACTTAAGAACCATAGATTCTTGCTATAGGATGAAATATAGTCTTCAAATATGGCTACTGTTTCAAAATCTCCTTCTTCGTCAGCTAGATTTCTAACTTCAGTAGCTAATTTTTTCATAGATTCCATATCTTTTTCATTATTTCTAAGGATTCTTGTACAGAGAAGTCCTTTGCTTCTACTTCTTTAATAGATGCTTTTTTTTAGATACTCAGCCATAGTAGATAAAGGAGTTTCATCTTTCATCTTTAATAATTCAGCTACTTCGTCTATGTCTTCAAATACTGCGTCATAAATTTCTTCTGTAAAATTGTGAACTTCCATAAATTGTTTACCTACTACATTCCAGTGGATATTATGCAATTTTGCATTTAATACATTTAGATTAGCTAAATATTCTTGTAATAAATCAATATGTTTCATAAACTTACCTCCTAAAATTTTAATATAATCATCTATTGTCTTCTTGTATATATATTGTATAATATAAAGGGAGAAACAAAAAGGCACAAATTTGTTAGTAGTATAGGAGGATATTATGAAAAACAAGGTTTTTAATGGATTTGAAATAGTTCAAGATTTAATAAAGCTTAGATGGGTACCTGAGATATTGAAATCCATAGATTTAGGCAATCAACGATATAGTGAGATTCAAAGGAGTATTCCATATATAAGCCATACAGAATTGAATAGAAAATTGGCAATACTTACAGAGAAAAAGTTATAGATAGGGAAGTAGATGATAGCAAAATACCTATTATACTCTACTTAGCTTTGGTAAAGATTTAGTTCATATTTTTAATCACTTAGAAGAATTAGAGGAAAAATATTTTCAGATATCTTAAGCTTATAAATGAAAATATGAGAAAAATAAAGTTTATTATAGAAATATAAAGGAGGATAAAATGAAACCAAAAGTAGCATTTATATGTGTTCACAACTCCTGTAGATCTCAAATATCAGAAGCATTAGGAAAATTATTTGCATCTCATATTTTTGATTCATATTCTGCAGGTACAGAAACAAAGCCTGAAATTAATCAAGATGCAGTGAGGGTAATAAAAGATTTGTATGAAATTGATATGAATCAAACTCAGAAATCCAAGATACTGACAGATATACCAGAAGTTGATATAGTAATAAAAATGGGTTGTAATGTTGCTTGTCCATTTTACCTTCTAAACATGAAGAAGATTGGGGGGATTAGAAGATCCTACAGGTAAAGAAGATGAAGAATTTATAAAAACAGCTAAGATAATTGAAGATAAGATAAAAGATTTAGCAAAGAGAATTAAAAACAATGAAATAAAATTATAATACAGAAGGTCTAGTTTATACTAGCTTTTTTTAAAATATTAAATTTTAGACTATTGACATTTATTTATAATAGAGATATTATATTCATATTACTATATGCCTATATGGGCATATAGTAATTAACACTATATTAAGAAAGGGGGGGATTTTGGTGAATAAACTACTAAATTATTTCAAACTGCTCTCAGATGAAACAAGACTTAGAATAATGGTGCTTTTATATCATAATGAACTTTGTGTATGTCAGATAACAGGAATAACTGAAATATCTCAACCTAATGTATCAAAGCATCTAGCAAGGCTTAGGGATATGGGTATGGTAAAAGATAAAAGAAAAGAACAATATATTTTTTTTATTCGTTAGCTTTTGAGGATAAATTATTTGACGATATACTTGAAAAGATAATTGATAATATAGAAGATTATCCAGTTTTAAAATCCGATATTGAAAAAAAGTAGAGAAGCAGCAAAATATGTTGATTTAGATACCATATGTCAATAAATAGGAAGGTGGTTCTTATGAGTATATTCAGTTGGCTAAATGCTCAACTATTAAAAATGCAATGGCTTTGGGATTTAATAGAGCTATTGGTAGTCAAAGTATTTGGATTATCTATGGAAAGTAGAATAGGAGGAAGTGTTCACTTTTTTTTATTTATGATGTTATAAAGATATTTATTTTATTAGCTGTACTTATATTTATAATATCTTATATTCAAAGTTATTTTCCTCCAGAAAAACCAAGAAAATACTTGGTGGATTTAAAGGTATAAAAGGAAATATATTAGGTGCATTATTAGGAACCGTAACACCTTTTTGCAGTTGTTCTAGTATACCTATATTTATAGGTTTTACTTCAGCAGGATTGCCTATTGGTGTTACATTTTCCTTCTTAATATCTTCGCCTATGGTAGATATTGCATCTTTACTTTTACTAATGTCTTTCTTTGGTGCAAGAATAGCTATAGCATATGTAGTAGTAGGCTTGATACTTGCAGTTATAGGTGGAACTATTATTGAAAAATTGGGTATGGAAAAGCACATAGAAGATTATGTATGGGGGGGAGTTCAAAATATTGATATTGAAGCTGAGGAAATGACTCGTAAGGAGAGAGTAAGTTTTCTAAGGAACAAGTTAAAGGAATATTTAAGCAGGTTTGGGTATATGTTCTACTTGGAGTTGGTATTGGAGCAGCTATTCATAACTGGATTCCACAATCATTTATAGAAAAAAATCTTAGGACAAAACAACCCATTTTCTGTTATAATAGCTACATTTGTTGGAATACCAATATATGCAGATATATTTGGAACCATTCCAATAGCAGAAGCTTTAGTTACAAAAGGAGTTGGTATTGGTACGGTATTGGCATTTATGATGGGTGTAACTACATTATCCCTTCCCTCCATTACGATGTTAAGTAAAGTAGTAAAACCAAAACTACTAGGAGTATTTATAGTAATTGTAACAATAGGAATATTAATAATAGGATATTTATTTAATGCTTTATCATTTTTCTTTATATAAATGAAAGGAATATAAATAAGAGGAGGTATATATAATGATAATTAAAATATTAGGTACAGGATGTAGTAAGTGTAAAAAAATTAGAAGCTAATGCAAGAAAGGCAGTAGAGGAATTAGGAATTGATGTATCCATAGAAAAAGTAACAGATTTTAAGGATATAATGAAGTATGGTGTTATGCAGACTCCTACTCTTGTAGTAGATGAAAATGTTAAAGCAGTTGGGAAAAATTTATCTGTAGAAGAAATAAAGAAAATTTTAACAGTATAATTAAATAGATGGTTTCTTAACAAGGATTTTACTAATATAATTATAATATCTTGAGCTGACTTAGGTTAGCTCTTTTTTTTCATCATTTAAAATTCTTTTATTTTCTTAAGTATATGGAAATCTCATCACCATTACTATATAATAAATAAAGAATGATGATTTAGGATGGTGGTTAAATGGATTTTTTTAGCAGGACTTAATGATAGACAAAGAGAAGCGGTTCTTCATACAGAAGGACCTTTACTTATTATGGCTGGTGCAGGTAGTGGTAAAACAAGGGTAGTTACACATAAAATAGCATATTTAATAGAGGAAAAGGGAGTTTTCCCGGGAAATATTTTGGCAATAACCTTTACTAATAAAGCTGCCAATGAAATGAAGGAAAGGGCTGCCCAATTGCTAGATACAAATGTAGATAGTATGTGGATAGGAACTTTTCACTCTATTTGTGTAAGGATTTTAAGAAGAGATATAGATAAAATAGGATATGATAGATCTTTTACTATTTATGATAGAGACGACCAAATTACCCTTATGAAGGAATGTATTAAAGAATTAAATGTGGACAAAGATATGTATAAGGAATCTTCTATATTATCAAAGATTAGTTCTTTAAAGGATTCCCAAATTACTCCAGATGAGTATATTAATGAAAATTATGGAGATTTTCGAGAAAGAAATATTGGAGAACTATATGCCTTATATGAAAAAAAGCTAAAGCAGTATAATGCATTAGATTTTGATGATTTAATAATTAAAGCTGTAGAATTACTTCGTGAAAATAAGGATATATTAGGATATTATCAGAGGAAATTTCAGTATGTCTTTGTAGATGAATATCAGGATACTAATAAGATTCAATATGAACTTGTAAAGTATTTATCAGCTAAATATAGAAATATATGTGTAGTAGGGGGGGATTCTGATCAATCTATTTATGCATGGAGAGGTGCAGATATTAGTAATATCTTAGACTTTGAGAAGGATTTTGAAAGGGGGGGCAAAAACTATACTACTTGAGCAAAATTATAGATCAACTCAAAATATATTAAATGTGGCAAATGAAGTTATTAAAATAATTATGAAAGAAAAGCAAAAAAGCTTTGGACTGATAAGGAAGAAGGAAGTAGTGTAATTTATGAACAATTAGACTATTCAGATGAAGAAGCATTTTTTTTGTTGCAAATAAAATTCACCAATTGATATATAAAGGCTACAAGCCTTCAGATATAGCTATACTCTATAGAACTAATGCTCAATCCCGTTCCTTTGAAGAAGCTTTTATGAAGGAAGAGCTACCTTATAAAATAGTTGGAGGCCTTAGATTCTACGATAGAAAAGAAGTTAAAGATATAATTGCATATTTACAAGTATTACAAAATCCTTTAGACAATATATCTTTAAAAAGAATAATCAATACTCCGAGAAGGGGGGGTATAGGGGATGCTACAGTGGATAAAATAGAAGAATATGCCACTGAAAAAGGAGAATCTATATATGAAGCCTTATTATCCCTAGATAATATAGATAGTCTATCTACTAGGGCTAAAAACAGTGTAAAACCCTTCGTAGATATGATGAATAATCTTATAGCAATGAAAGAGATTATGGGAGTAAAAGATTTAATAGAGAAAGTAATCTACGAGTCTGGATATATATCAGATCTTGAAAATGATAATACCATTGAATCTAGGACAAGAATAGATAATATAATGGAATTTATATCAGTGGCAATTGCCTTTGAAGAGAAAAATGAAAATACTAATTTAGAGGAGTTTTTAGCTTCTGTATCTTTACTTTCAGATATAGATAAAACTATTGATGAAGATAATTTAATAACTATGATGACAGTTCATAGTGCAAAGGGATTAGAGTTTCCAGTTGTATTTTTAGTAGGAATGGAAGAAGGATTATTTCCTATTTCAAGGGCTTTAGAGAATGATGAGGACTTAGAAGAAGAAAGAAGATTGTGTTATGTAGCAATAACTAGGGCAGAGGAGGTATTGTTTATTACAAATGCCCAGAAACGTACTATCTATGGAAGAACAAATTACACCCTTCCTTCTAGATTTATAGAGGAAATGGGAGATACCATAGAGAAAAAGGTGGAAAAGAAGGTAGTAAAACCTGAAGAAGAACTTATTAGAATAAAAGATTTTACAATGCCTAATTTATTTAAACCTACTCCAAAGACTAGAGACAATTCTAATATAGAAGTAGCTTTAGGTGATAAAGTTAAACATAAAAAAATGGGGTATAGGTACTATAGTTCAAATAAAAGATAGGGAAAAAGACAAGGAATTGGTTATAGCCTTTGAAAAGATGGATTAAAAGATTGTTATTGTCCTTAGCACCCATAGAAATTATTAGGGGGTAATAATTTGGATAAAGAAAAGAGAATTCAGGAGCTTATAGATATAATAGATGATTTAAATTATCATTATTATACCTTAGATAATCCGAAGGCAAGCGATAAAGAGTATGATCTGCTTTATGATGAATTAGTAAGATTAGAATTGGAAACAGGGATGGTATATCCCTATTCTCCTACTCAAAGGGTAGGAGGTCATATTCTAGATAAGTTTGAAAAACATACCCATCTAGGAAGATTGTGGAGCTTAGATAAGAGCCAAAGTTTGGAGAACTTAGAAATTGGGATAATAGAGTAAGAAGATTAATAGAAGATTATAATAGACTGAATGAAGATAAATTGCCAGATCCAGTATATATTTTGGAATATAAATTTGATGGTTTAACTATAAATTTAACTTATAAAATGGGGAGTTAGTCCAAGGGGCTACTAGAGGTAATGGAACTGTAGGGGAAGCTATACTTGAGCAATTAAGAACCATAAAACTTATACCCTTAAAAATAGAATACCAAGGAACCATAGAGATACAGGGAGAAGGCTTGATGCCTTTATCAGCTTTAGAAAAATATAATGAAACTGCAATAGAACCTTTAAAAAAAACGCAAGAAATGCGGCAGCAGGTGCTTTAAGGAACCTAGATACAAAGGTAACTGCAGATAGAAATCTAACTGCTTATTTTTATAATATAGGATATATTGAAGGAAAGACCTTTAATACTCATCGAGAAGCACTAAAATTTCTAAAGGACAATAGATTACCAGTATTTCCCTATGCAAAATCCTTTAATAGTATAGAAACTTTAATCGAAGAAATAGAAAAGCTAAAGGAAGAAAGAAGCAAATTAGATGTATTAACAGATGGTTTAGTTATTAAAATAGACGATATACGAACTAGGGAAATCCTAGGTTTTACAAATAGATTTCCCCGTTGGGCCATTGCTTATAAATTTGAAGCAGAGGAAACTAGTACAAAACTTTTAGGAGTACAATGGAATGTGGGACGTACTGCTAAGGTAACTCCTACTGCCATATTAGAACCTGTAGAAATAGGAGGTGTAACAGTAAGGAGGGCTACCCTTAATAATTATGATGATATAATAAGAAAAGGTGTTAGATTAAATTCTAAAATTCTTATTAGAAGATCTAATGATGTAATTCCAGAAATATTAGGGACCTTGGAAACAGATGAGGAAACATATCCTATAGAAAAACCAACTCATTGTCCAGCTTGTCATAGTGAATTGTATCAAGATGGTGTTCATATATTTTGTCCAAACTCTCTATCTTGTAAGCCTCAATTAGTTGCTAGATTAGTTCATTTTGCCAGTAGAGATGCAATGAATATAGAAGGATTTAGTGAAAAAAACAGCAGAAAAGCTATTAGAGGAATTAGATATACGAGATTTACCTGAAATCTATGAAATTAAATTTGAAGATTTAATTAAGTTAGAGGGATTTAAGGAGAAAAAGACTAATAACTTATTGGAAGCCATAGAAAAAAAAGTAAAGAAGTATCTCTAGCTTCATTTATATATGCCTTAGGAATAAATAATGTAGGTATAAAAACTGCCACAGATTTAGCAAATTACTTTAAATCCTTAGATAGGCTTAAAGAGGCTACCTTTGAAGAATTGATACAAGTTGGGGATATAGGGCCTATTATAGCTAATAGTATTTTAGAATTTTTCCATGATAAAGAGATATTAAAAGCTATAGATAAGCTTTTAGGTGAAGGTGTTACTCCGATATATGAAGAAGTAGAAACATCAGAATCTATATTTACAGATAAAACTGTGGTAATTACTGGAACAATTGAAGGCCTTACAAGAAATGAAATCAAAGATTTAGTAGAAAAAAATGGGAGGTAAGGTTACAGGTTCTGTAAGCAAAAAGACTGATTTTGTAATTGTTGGAGAAAATCCTGGGTCTAAATATAATAGGGCGGTAGAACTAGGTATAGAAATTATTGGTGAAGAAAGATTGAAAACTATTATAGACAGTGAATAGTAGATTTTAGTTTCCATTATTGAATAATGAAAGGAGTGTATTTATGATTAATAAAGATACTGTATTAGAAATGGCTGAATTAGCTAAATTATCTATTTCAGAGGCTGAATTAGATAGGTATGTTGATAATTTAAATCAAATGATAGAAGTTGTAGACAAAATAAAAGAAGTAGATACAGAGGATTTAGAGCCTAATTATAATGTAAACAACCTAATAAATCCTTTAAGAGAAGATGAAATAAAGGAAAGCCTTCCAAGAGAAGAAGTGCTTAAAAATACTAATGAAGAACAATATGGATATTTTAAAATTTTAAGAGTAATGGATTAAGGGGTGATGGATAGTGGATATTATAGATTTAAAAGCTTGGGAAATGAAAGAGAAACTATTAAATAGGGAAATTTCCAGTAGAGAAATATTAGAATCACATTTAAATAGAGTAGAAGAAGTAGAAAAGGATATCAATGCTTTTATTACTATTAATAGGGAAAAGGCATTATTAGATGCTGATATTATAGATAAGAAAATTAAAATGGAGAAGAAGTAGGGGCATTGGCAGGAATTCCCATAGGAGTAAAGGATAATATTATGACTAAGGATCTTAGGACTACTGCTGGATCTAAAATCCTTGAGGATTTTATTTCTCCATATGATGCTACAGTTATAAAGAAAATTAAAGAAAATCATGGGATAATTTTAGGTAAAACTAATATGGATGAGTTTTCCATGGGAGGAACTACTCAATCTTCTTATTTTGGTCCTACTAAGAATCCTTTAGATAATACTAAAGTACCAGGAGGCTCATCAGGAGGGTCAGCAGCGGCAGTTAAATCTAAGGAGGTACCATTGAGTATAGGTTCAGATACAGGAGGCTCAATTAGGCAACCAGCCAGCTATTGTGGATTAGTTGGAATTAAGCCCACCTATGGACTAGTATCTAGATATGGTTTAATAGCTTTATCTAATACCCTAGATCAAATAGGTGTATTTGGAAGGGATGTACAAGATGCAGTACTTATGTTAAATGTAATTTCAGGCAAGGATCAAAGGGATTTTAGTACAATGGATTCAAAGGCTTTAGATATAGAATCTTTGGAGAAAGTAGATTCTTTAAAGGGGGATTAAAGTTGCCTTACCTAAGGAATTTTTCCTAGGAGAAATGGATGATAGAGTAAAAGCAGAAATGGATAAATCTATAAATATATTTAAAGATTTAGGTGCTACTATTGAAGAAATAGATTTACCAAGTGTAAAATATGCATTAGAAACTTATCATATTATTACAAGTGGAGATATTAGTTCCAATATGGCTAGATTTGATGGAATTAGATATGGATATAGAGCAAAGGATTATGAAACCTTAGATGAATTATATATTAATTCTAGAACAGAAGGCTTTGGAGAAGAAGTAAAAAGAAGGATCCTATTTGGAACATATATATTAAGTGGTCATAGAGGAAAAGAATATTATGATAAAGCACTTAAAGTTAGGACTAAAATCATAGGAGAATTTAATAATGTATTTTCTAAATATGATATAATCCTATCTCCAACATCTCCAAATTTAGCATTTAATTTAGGAGAAAAGAGATCTGAAATCTATAGTCGTAATGAAGCTTTATTCCAAATGCCAGTTAATTTAGCTGGTCTATGTGCTATATCGGTACCAACGGGAAATAAGGAAGGATTACCAGTAGGATTACAAATAATTGGAGATAGATTTAAAGAGATAGATATTATTAAAGCTGCTTTTGCTTATGAAGGGATGGTGAAATAAATGGGATATAAAACTATAATTGGTTTAGAAATACATGTGGAATTGATGACAAAGACAAAAATATTTTGTAATTGTACAAATGAATTTGGAGGAGAAGCAAATACCCATTGCTGTCCAGTATGTTTAGGACTTCCTGGTGCAATACCACAACTTAATGAAAAAGTATTGGAATATGGAATTAAAGCAGGGATAGCATTTAATTGTGATATAGCTAGAAAAACTAAGATGGATAGAAAAAAAATTATTTTTACTCTGATTTAGTTAAGGGATACCAAATATCTCAAGATGATATTCCTCTATGCTCAAATGGATATGTGGAAATCGAGTTAGAAGAAGGAACAAAAAAAGTTCGATTAGATAGAATACACATAGAAGAAGATACTGGTAAGTCTGTTCATACAGAAACAGGAGATACTTTACTTGATTATAATAGAGCAGGGTACCTTTAATTGAAATAGTAACTAAGCCAGATATGAATTCTGCAGAAGAAGCTAGATTATTTTTAGAAAAATTAAGAGCCACATTAAAATATATTGAAGTCTCCGATTGCAAGATGGAAGAAGGTTCTTTAAGATGTGATATAAATGTAAATGTAGTAAATGAAGAAACTGGAGAAAAAAACAAATATTACTGAAATCAAAAATCTTAATTCCTTTAGAGCAGCTGTAAGGTCCATTGAGTATGAAGAGAAAAGACATATTTCTCTATTAGAAGAAGATAAAAATACAGAAAAAGAAACTAGAAGATGGGACGAAGTAGAAGGCAAAACCATAATTATGAGGGAAAAAGGTGGAGCTGCAGATTATAGATATGCAGTAGATGGAGATATTTTACCTATAGAAATATCTGATAAATGGATTGAAAATATAAAACAATCTCTGCCAGAATTACCTCATGATAAAAAGGAAAGATTTATTAAGGAATATGAACTAGCGGAGTATGATGCAGGTGTTCTTACACAATCACGGGATATAGCTTTATTCTTTGAAGATACAGTAAAATATATTGATGATACAAAATTAGTTAGTAATTGGATTATGGGTGATGTTTTACGTCGGTTAAATGATGAAGAACTAGAGATAGACTCCTTAAAATTTGGTGCAAAAGAATTAGCAGATTTACTTTTATTAGTAAAGGATGGAAAGATAAACAATAATACTGGTAAAAAAAAGTATTAAGGGATATGTTTGAAACAGGAAAGGATCCAAAGAGCATAGTCAAAGAGAAGGGACTTATACAAATAAGTGATGAAGGAGAACTTAAGGGGGGATAATAGAAAAAGTATTAGATGAAAATGAGCAGTCTATAATAGATTATAAAATGGTAAAGATAGAGCCATAGGATATTTAATAGGACAAATTATGAAAGCCACAAGAGGAAAGGCAAATCCTCAATTAGTAAATAAGATGTTGACTGAGATGTTGAAAAATAGATAGGGAAACCTATCTATTTTTAATGCGTATTAAGTTTCAATTATTGAAATTTTACTCACTTTTGCTGTTTTGGTTCTTTACAGGGGGGGTTTGCTCATAGTAGCAAATTTAACTTATTCAAATCAAACAACTTTTGACTACACTTATATTATTCCCACCTTAACGTAGCACGTGGAACAGTGTCTTTTATATGACTATTCAAATCGCCTGAAATATAATACCTCAAACCTCTGTTCATAGTTTTATTTTGATTATAGAAATTGGCACTTGAAACTTCTTGTCTATCAAATGTAGCATCTATAACTGGATCCCATATAAGGAATAACTCATCCTAGGAAAAACTATACGTTAAACATCATATTTATCAGAATTGGATAGGTTACACTTAATAGGACAGATCTTTACTTAACATGGTACAATAAAATCAGGAGGAGATTTTAACTGATACAAAATAGAATATTAATATAGGATGATACAAATCTATCCGGGAAGTTCTATAACTTCTAATTTGAGTAAATCCAAAGCAAAAGATAATTTATATCTAAAGTCAAAGTATGATTTACTATTGTATACAGTATCTATCATTAAAGTAATATAAACACTATTATCTCTACCTCCAAATTCTTCCAAAAGAACAACCGTGTTTAAAAAAAATTTAATTCTTTAGAAGAAAGGTTTTTAGGATCAGTTACTATAAAATAACTGCTTTCCATAAAATTATTGTTTTCGTCTGTTGCAAAAAAACACTTCAACATCAATGGGTAATTCATCGTTATAACCCTCATCTTTTATTCTAGCTTTATAGTATGAGATACTATCATTGTCAGACAAAGTAATTACTTTTTCTTTTCCATTCATCACAGGATTTAGAGAATATTTATCTACTCCATCACTGTATTCTTCTTTTGATATATAGCTAACATTTATATTAGGATATGAAACTGTATTATTAGAGATATACTTGTTATTTAGATAAACCACTAGTTACATACCAATCTTTTGTAAAACCATGATTAGTTCCCTCTTTAGAACTTGATCAACTTTTAATGGTTGTCCAACTTCCTCCTTCACCATATTGGGGAATTATTAATAATAACATTAAAAATACCCCCAATACTTTTAACTTATTTTTCATATAAAATTACCTCCTTTATAATATAGACAATTAAAGGAGGTAATTTGTTACACTTTCTATGAAATTATTTAAATTATTTTTATTTAAACTTTCTGCCATGGATATCAACTCTTCTAATTTAGCAGTAGATAGTAGATAAAAACTATATTCTTCATCATGCCAAAACAATATATTTAAATCATCTTTAATTAATGCAATTCCTTTTTCTCCATTTATATATACATCTTTTCTTATAGCATTTTCAGAATCCATTTGAAATTTAGTTCCATTAGGAGATTGATTGAATATGATTTCTTCATTAACCTCATTCGTATAAGTTATCACCTTTGTTTTATCTAATTCTTTTACAGAATTTGTCTTAAACCCCCCCTCTGGTATATACTCTAACATATAACCTGTCTTTAAGCTTTCCATACTCTCATTGACTTTTAGTCCATTCTCTCCAACCTCAACACCTAAATATTTCTGTGTATTTTCTATTATAATATTTAAAAATCTAACCCTAAATGCTTCAACAGTAACTGTCAACGTTGCAATTGATACAAATAATATAAGAAATACTATTGCCACTTTGGAAATAATGTTTTTATATTTACTCTTCCTTTGTTCTTTATCTAATTTTCTATTAAATTTAGAAAACCACTTATCTAAAGACTTAGGTACTTCTATCTTTTCTAACTCTGTAGTTATCCATTCTACTTGTTCCAATCTAATCATTTCCTCATCTAAATTTAAATCCTTAGATTCTACATCTAGTTCTTCATAATGGGTGGATTCCATATTCTTTCTCCTATTATAGATATTGATAGAAAGATTTCTTACTATAATAACAAATAAAGCCCTTGTTTTGTTACACTTAACTTCCTCTATCTTATCAATCAATGAAGACATCCTTATTATGGCATCTTGGACTACATCTTCTGCCCTATGGTGATCTTTTAAAATATTATAAGCAGTCCAATATGCATCTTTTTTTATAATTAATGTAGATCTGCTCTAATTTACTTCTTGTTTCTTTACTATCTATCACTGATAAAAAGGTTAACAACAAATCATCCCCTTATCAATTTAATATGATCAAAGCATATTCCTATCTATAGTAATACCCCCCCATCCCCCCCATATAGTGTCAAACAATGCAAATACCAATAGACCCACCATAGTTTACACTAATATACTCAAAAGAATAATAAGTTCATAAGTTCCTACTAGGTACCAACATTTGAATTGACAAGCTTGTCCATATGAAATATAATTACCATAAAGTGCTAAAGTGTATTTTGCTATTAAAATCTAAGGAGGTTTATTATGAAAGTTATCGATTTATCTCAATCCTTTAGGAATGATATGCCACAATTTCCAGGCACTCCTCCTATTGAGATTGAACAGATTGCACAAATTAAAGATGGTGGTTTTAGAATAACGGATTTTCATTCCATAGTCCACACAGGAACTCACTGCGATGCTCCAGCTCACTGTGTTGAAGGCGGCAAGATGATGGAAGAATTAGATTTAGATGTTTTTGTTGGAAATGCTATTATGATAGATGCACCTGTAGAAGAATCTAGGGAGATACCTGTAGATATTTTAGATGGTATAGATATACTTCCAGGAGATATTGTAATTATTAGAACTGGATATTCTAAATATTGGGGGGACAGGCTAAATATGTAGAAGACTCTCCATATATTTCAGAGGAGCTTGCTAAAGCCCTTAGTGAATTAGATATAAAATCTGTAGGAATAGATTTTTTTATCTCCTGATAAAGTAGATAGTACAACTTCCCCCCCTATACACAATATACTTATGGGAAAGGGTATACCATTTATTGAAAACTTAGCTAATCTAGATAAAATAGATAGAGAGAGGTTTTTCTTTTCAGCAGCTCCAATACTTATAGATAAGGCTGACGGAGGATTTACTAGGGCTTTTGCTGTTTTAGAAGATTAAAACATTATTAAATACTTCAATTTTAAAGATAGGGAAACCTATCTTTTTTTTAATTTAAATATTCAGGTAGATCCCAATTAACAAACAACTATTGACATCATATAATCAAGCCAAATATAAGAATAAAATGTCTGAGTAATAAATTTATTACATATAAATATATTAAGACTTAAAATAGTAAAAGGAAAGGAGGGTTATTTTATATTTTGTTGGAATTATCGTTTTATTATATTAGAAGGGGGGGCATTGTAAATGAAAAAGAAGCTTACTTTACCTATTAAATTTTATTGGGATTAGTATTAGGTGCTATTGCTGGATTTATTTTTAAAGAAAAAATAACAGTAATACAGCCAATTGGTACAGTATTTTTAAGATTATTAAAAATGACAATTGTACCATTAGTATTCTTTTCCATATCCTCAGGTGTTTCAGGAATTTCCGACTTACAAAGATTAAAGAAGGTTGGCATTACATTTATTAAGTACTGGCTATATCTTCCCTATTAGCTGCAGTTGTAGGTTCAGTTACTGCCTTTATCATTAAACCAGGAATTGGTATTAGTCTTCCACTATTAGAGACGCCAGAAGTAAATGTAGATCTTTTAGATAGTTTAATTCATTGGATTCCAGACAATCCAGTTGCTGCCTTTGCAGCTGGCAATTTCCTACAAATCATTGTATTTGCACTATTTACAGGTATTTCTATTGCTTTATTAGGTGAAATGAAAGCTGGTAAATTAATGGGAGACTTTGTTCAAGCAGGAGCAGATATAATGGGAAGAATGGTTTCCATAGTATTAAAGTTTGCACCCTATGGAGTATTTGCCCTTATGTCAAATGTAACTGGAACCTTAGGTGGTATGGTATTAGTGGGAATAGGCAAGATGTTAGTTACCCAATATATAGCATATGCCATAGTTATTGTAATAGTTTATCCAATTATATTAAAATATGTTTCCAAGGTAAACCCAGTGCAACATTATAGAAATATTTTTCCTGCAATGGTATTGGCGTTTTCCACCCAAAGTAGTAGTGCTACACTGCCATTGACTATGTCTTGTACCAAGGATAGAGCTGGTGTACCGGAAGATATAGTTAATTTAATAGCTGCCCCTGCAGCAACGATTAATATGCATGCCTGTGCAGCTGAAATGCCTATATATGCAATATTTGCAGCTCAAATTTATGGTATTCCTTTAAACCCATTTCAACTTGCACAAATAGTATTATTAGGAGTTATTATGGCTGCAGGTGTTGCAGGAGTTCCAGGTGGAGGAATAATGATGTCAGCTGTTTTATTAGAAATAATGGGTTTGCCATTGGATATAGTTCCATGGATAGCAGGAATTTACCTATTAATTGATATGCCTAATACTATGCTTAATATAACAGGAGATACTGTTGGAATGGTATATACAGCCGAAAAGTTAGGAGAATTAGATAGAGAAATTTTTGATACAGCAGTAGACAATGTTACACAATAAAGCAAGACAATACATAGAGTTATATCTTAAGATATAGCTCTATGTATATTTATTAAGATTAATTAAGGAGCTAATAATATGAATATCAAAATAAGTAAAAGAGAAAAAGGAATTATAGGAATTTGTGGCCATGTAGGAGTTGGACATATACATAGTCACTCAGGTTTTGTTCAAGATGATTCTGCGGGTTTATGTGTAGCTGCTACAATTTTAAAAGAAGCTTTAGAAATAGATACTATAATTGACTTTGTAGAAGTGGATTTATGCCAATCTACTATTTCAGTAAAAACTAAAGATGGTGGATTAGGAAAAGTATGGGTTCGTAGAGGTATTACTCCCAATGAAGAAAAGATGATTAAAAAAAATTGTAGGGGAGGATGCTATTTATAGTCAAAGAATAGTATTAAATACCCTCGGTAGAATATATGGACAAGGAGCTATGGAGGTTCCAGTATCTTTACAAGGGGGCTATATCATTGGCTTTAATAGATACATTTCAGAAAAATGGCCAGATAAAGTAATAGTTGTAAATGAGGATATTTCTTCTAATATAGGGAAGGTTTTAGGTGCTGTTATAGATATACAGGGAATCCCTGTATCTATAATGTTAACGGTAAATGGAAGTAGGGGGGGAGGAGTAGGTCCCATTGAAGATCTTGAAGGGAATATTATTTTAGGCGACAAAGGAAAGTTAATGCAAAAGATTGGTTTAGATAAAATTCCTACAATTATTATAGAAAGTATGAATTTTTCACCAGGAAATTGTAATTTATTAAAGGAAAATAGTTTTTTTAATAAGGGCGAATCGTAAGTTTGATAATACTATTGTAGCAGATTGCCTTTTTCAAACTGCTAAGAAATTAGGAATAGACTGTGGATATGAAGAAATTGTTTTAACAAGGGAAACAGAGGATTTTAATGAAGCTGTAATCCAATTTGGAAAAAGAATTGAAGAATTAGGAAAAAAATTTCAAAGTGCAAAAACATCAGAGGAAAAGGTTGAGATAATCAGTGAACTTGCTATTATAGTAAGTGAGGATGCTGGTGGAGTTACTTTTATGTCTAATAAATTGCAAAGAGATGTAGGAAGTGCAGGAATGATAAAAGGTACCTCTGCTGTTATTTCTTTTTTTTAGTTACTAAGGAATATATAGAATATTATAAAGTACCTTTTATGACGGAGAAAGAAGTCAAGGAGTATATAAGGATTATTTACAATGGAATTCCAAAGTTATATAATAGATTAAATGAGGCTCAGGAAGAACTAGAAGAAAAATTTAGTTTTAATGAAGAAGATTATAAGTACTTATTTGCATAGATTTGTATAATTAAATACTTAAGGAGTGAAGATATATGAAAGACAAAGTTGTGATGATTTTACAGGTGGTACTATAGCTATGAAAGTAGACCCAGATTTAGATGCAGCCATACCTGGAGTAAGTTCAAATGAAATAATGGATATGGTAAAGGATGTTGAAAATTTACTGAAATAGAAACCATAGATTTTGGGGATTTACCTAGTCCCCCCCATATGACTCCTAATATAATGCTTGATTTATCTAAGGTGATAAAGAAAAATATTGCTAGGGAAGATGTAACTGGTATTGTAATCACCCATGGTACGGATACCTTAGAGGAAACGGCATATTTTTTTTAGATCTAATAACTAATAGTGAAAAGCCTATTATAGTAGTTGGTTCCATGAGAAATAATTCAGAATTAGGCTATGATGGAGCAGCTAATATATCAGCGGCAATTTATACTGCAGTATCTCCAAAAGCCCAAAATAGGGGAGTATTAGTAGTAATGAATAATGAAATCCATGCTGCAAAGGATGTAACTAAGACTAATACTATATCAGTAGATACATTTAAATCATTAGGATATGGTCCCTTGGGTATAGTAAGTAATAATGAAGTAATATTCCATAGGAATAGTATGAAGGGACCATTTTAGATACAGATAAAATTGAAAGTAAAGTTGCTTTAATTAAAGCTGCAGCAGGAATGGAATCGGATATTATAGATTTTTATATAGATAAAGGATACAAAGGTTTAGTTATTGAGGCTTTAGGTTGTGGAAATCTTCCACCAGCTATGGTCTCAGGGGGGGTTAAAAAAAGCAATTTCAAAAGATATTCCATTGGTTTTAGTATCTAGATGTCCTACAGGACCAGTTGTAGCCACCTATGGATATGAAGGTGGTGGAAAGCAACTAAGAGATTTGGGAGTAATATTTGGTGGAATACAGTCAGGACATAAAGCTAGAATAAAATTATCTATTGCTTTAGGAATTACTAATGAGGTGGAAGAAATTAGAAAAATATTTGAATACTATTTAGCCTAAACTAAATAGTAATCCTTGACAAATCAATTTAAATCATATATATTTATTTTAATATTAGAATCTAAATATAATTAAAGACGATGAACAGAAGAGTAAACTAAGATGGTAGTTATAGCGAGCTGATGATGGTGGAAGTTCAGTACGGATTTTTAGTTGAAAAACATCTGGGAGTCTCTAATCGAAAGCGTTGAGTTAGTAGATTTAGGTGTAGCTGCTACTTTACAGCAGTGGATATGATTTTCGTATCTAATAAAAGTGGATTATTATTTAATAATAATCAATTTGGGTGGTACCGCGAAATAAGCCTTTCGTCCCTATATGGGATGAAGGGCTTTTTATATTTAATAAGAAAGGTAAAAAATATTCAATAACTTAAAGTATAAAAGAGATAGGAGGAATATATATGACCAGTCTTTTAAGAAGCCATTATTGTGGCAGGATCAATGAAGATGATATAGGTAAAAAAAGCAACAGTAATGGGTTGGGTTCAACGTACCCGTGATATGGGTGGTGTTATTTTTGTAGATTTAAGAGACAGAACTGGGATTTTACAAGTGGTATTTAACGAGGATGATTTAAGTAAAAAAATTGTTTTCAGAGGTGGAAAATTTAAGAAATGAATATGTAGTGGCAGTTAATGGGATTATAGAAAAAGAGATGAAGAAACATATAATCCTAATATTCCTACAGGAACTGTGGAATTACGAGGGGGGGAAGAATTAGAAATATTATCAAAATCTAGATCACTACCTTTTCCAGTAGAAGATAATATAAATGTTCGAGAAGAGTTAAGACTAAAACATAGATATTTAGATCTTCGTAGACCTGTACTATATAATAATTTACATTTACGTCATAAAACAGTTAAAGCCATAAGAAGATATCTAGAAGATAGAGAGTTTTTAGAAGTAGAAACTCCAATTTTAACTAAAAGTACACCAGAAGGAGCAAGGGATTATTTAGTACCTAGCCGTGTACATCCAGGTAAATTTTATGCACTACCTCAATCACCACAGATTTTCAAACAATTATTAATGGTATCTGGGGTAGATAAATATTATCAAGTAGCAAGATGTTTCCGTGATGAAGACTTACGAGCAGATAGACAACCAGAATTTACTCAAGTAGATATAGAAATGTCCTTTGTTAATCAAGAACAGGTTTTAAACTATTTAGAAGGATTATTTAAATATGTATTTTCAGAAGTAATGGGAATTGAATATACTGGAGATTTCCCTCGCATGACTTATCAAGAAGCAATGGATCTATATGGATCAGATAAACCAGATTTAAGATTTGGATTGCCAATAGTGGATTTAAGCAATATTGCAAAGGATTGTGGATTTAAAGTATTTAGAAGTGCAGTGGATAATGGTGGAGCTGTTAGGGCTATTAATATTAAAGGTGGAAATGCTTTTTCTAGAAATGAAATAGATGATTTAACTAATAAAGCTATTTCCTACGGCGCTAAAGGTATGGCATGGATTGGCATTGAGCCAAATGGAGAATTAAGAACTCTATTAACAAAGTTCTTAAAAGAATCAGAAGTAAATGCCATATTAAAAGCAGTAAAAGCAGAGCCAGGAGATTTAATTATCTTCTGTGCCGATGAATTGTCAGTGGTTTATAAAACATTAGGGAATTTACGTTTAGATATTGGAGATAAACTAGGTTTAAGAAATAAAGATGATTTCAAATTCCTTATTGTTACAGATTTCCCATTATTAGAATGGTCAGAAGAGGAAGAAAGATATGTGGCTATGCATCATCCATTTACAATGCCAGCAGAAGTAGATAAGTTTTAAAAGGAGAAGATTTGGGAAATATAAATGCCATGTCCTATGACTTTGTATTAAATGGTGTAGAACTTGGTAGTGGAAGTATTCGTATACACCGTAGTGATATTCAACAAAAGATGTTTGAAGTATTAGGCCTTTCATCTGAAGATATTGAAGACCGTTTTGGTTTTGTAATAGAAGCATTTTCTTATGGGACACCTCCACATGGTGGATTTGCCTTTGGATTAGATAGATTAGTTATGATGATGGCAAAGGAAGATAGTATTAGGGATGTAATTGCCTTTCCAAAACTAGAGATGCCTCTTGTTTGTTAAGTGAAGCTCCTAGTACAGTTAGTCAAGAACAATTAGATGTATTAGAATTAAGCACCATTGGAAGTAGCTTAGATGAAAACAAAACTGGAGAACATAAAAAAAAGAAGAAGTATCAAGGTTTAATATAAAGGAATTAGCTGAACTTTCACAGATAAAAATTGATGAAAAAGAAAGAACACAACTTGAAGCAGGATTAAAGGAATTAATCCAGTTTACATCTCAAATTAGTACTATAGATACAAAAAAATGTAGAGCCTACAATATATGTTAATCCTATTGAAAATGCCACAAGAGAGGATAAAGTTGAAAAAGAATTTACAGCAGATGAACTTTTAAGAAATGTTGAAACTAAGGAAGAAGGATATATTTTAGTACCTAATGTTATAGAATAAGAAGGTTAGGAGGGATTGTTTTGGATTTACTAAATAAAGGTATCTCTCAACTTACAGAAATGTTAAGTAAGGGAGAAATTTCAAGTGAAGAATTAACTAGGAAATATATAGAACAAATAGAAGAAAAAGATATAAAACTTAAAGCTTATAGTGAAATCACTAAAGGCTTGGCTATAAAAAAAAGCAAGAGAAATAGATGAAAAAGAAAAAAAGGAGAAAAACTAGGAGTATTGGCTGGAATTCCCATGGCTATAACAGATGATATTTCTACAAAGACATATTAACTACGGTGGGATCAAAGATGTTGAAAAATTATATACCGCCTTTTAATGCAACTGTTGTAGAAAGATTATTAAAAGAAGATGCAATAATCCTTGGAAAATTAAAGGTGGAGGAATTTGGAACTACTACTTTTAATAGCACTGTTGTCGTTGGGAAAAATGAAGCTGTTTTTGCACTAGGTACTGATGCAGGCGGAAGTACTAGAGAGGCAGCATTATACAATGGTGTTTTATCTATGAAACCAACTTATGGTATGGTTTCTAGATATGGGGGGGCTATGGGAAACACTTCTACTTTTGATCAAATAGGACCTATTACTAAAAATACAAAGGATATGGCAACAATACTAAATATTATTGTTGGATATGATAAAAGGGATTCTACTTCCATTAAAAAGGAAAAGATAGATTATACTAAAGCCCTTACAAAGGATATAAAGGGGGGGATGAAAATAGGTTTATTAAAGGAAGCTGTGGAAGAAAATAAAGAGATGGCAGAAGAAGTAATAGGACAATTAAGAGAACTTGGAGCTATTGTAGAAGAGATTTCTATTTCATCATTAGAACATGTACTTCCTACTTATTATATAATTGCCTGTGCAGAAATTGCATCTAATGCTGCAAAATATGATGGTATAAGATATGGATATAGGACAAAGGAATATGAAAATATGGAAGAACTATATAAAATACTCGTTCAGAAGGCTTTGGAATAGAACTTAAAAAAACAAATCATGTTTGGCAACTTTGTAGTTAGTGAAAAACAATATGAAGAATACTATAAAAAAAGCCCAAAGGGTAAGGACTTTGATAAAAGAAGAACTTAATGAGATTTTCAAAGCATATGATTTAATAATATCCCCCCCTATAATATTAACTAAAGATGAATATAAATTAGAACCATATAATTTATTGGCAAATATAAGCGGATTACCAGCTATGGCTATTCCTTATAATAAGGATAAGAAAGGTAATTCTAGAGGATTAAGTCTTATGGCACCAGCATATAGAGAGGATAATTTATTAAAGATATCAAATATTTATGAAGATATTAATAAAGAAATAAATAAAGTAGGAGGTGAAGCATAATGGCTAAAGAATTTGAAATTGTTATGGGATTAGAAGTCCATGTTGAATTAAAGACTAAAACAAAGATATTTTGTAATTGTACTACTGAATTTGGTGGTGAACCTAATAGCCATTGTTGTCCTGTATGTATGGGATTGCCAGGAGCTTTGCCTGTACTAAATGAAGAGGTAGTAAATTATGCCATTAAGGCAGGGTTAGCCACAAATTGTGAAATCACAAGATCTGGTAGACAAGATAGAAAGCATTATTTCTATCCAGACTTACCAACTGCATATCAAATTTCTCAAGATGATTTACCTCTTTGTCACAGTGGACATTTAGACATTGAAGTAAATGGAAAAACTAAGAGAATCGGTATAACTCGAATTCATATAGAGGAAGATGCAGGTAAATTAGTTCATAAAGAAGAAGGGGGTACATTAGTAGATTATAATCGTTGTGGTGTACCTTTAATAGAAATTGTCTCAGAACCAGATCTTCGTTCAGCTGAGGAAGTAAGGGCATATTTACAAAAACTACGTGCCATTATGATGTATATTGATGTGTCAGATTGTAAAATGAATGAAGGTTCTTTTCGATGTGATGTAAACTTATCTGTAAGGGAAAAGGGACAAGAAACCTTTGGAACTAGGGCAGAAATGAAAAATTTAAATTCATTCCAATCTATTATGAGAGCTATTGAATATGAAGCTCAAAGGCAGATTAATGTTATTAAAGAGGGAGGCACATTAGTACAGGAAACTAGACGTTTTGATCAAAATACAGGGAAGACATACCCAATGCGTAAAAAAAGAGGATGCCCATGATTACAGATATTTACCAGATCCTGATTTAATGCCTATAGTCATAGATGATAAAAGGATAGAAAAATAAAAAGAGAACTACCTGAATTGCCAGATGCTAGAAAAGAAGTATATATGAAAAAATATGGACTTAGTAGTTATGATGCAGAACAACTGGTTTCTTCTAAAGAAGTAGCAAATTATTTTGAAGAAGGGGGGGCTAAGACAGCTAAGAGTACAAAGACACTTGCTAATCTCTTAATATCAGAAATATTTAGATTAACAGGAGCTGAAGAATTCCAGGTTCCTTTTCCACCAGAATATTTAAGTGAGTTAGTTAATTTAATAGAAGATGGCACAGTTAACAGCAGTACTAGTAAAAAGATAATTGAAGATATGTGGAAAAATCCAAAATCACCTAAGGAAATTGTAAAGGAAAAGGGTTTAGAGCAGATTAATAATATTGAAATCCTATCACCTATTATTGATGAAGTTATTGCTAAAAATCAGAGAGCAGTGAGCGAGTATATTGATGGAAATGAAAAAGCATTACAATCTATAATAGGTCAAGTTATGGGAAGAACTAAGGGAAAAGCTAATCCTCAATTAACCATAAAGGTCATAAAAGATAAATTAAATAAATAGAAATATAAATAGACAGAGTACATAGAAACTCTGTCTATTTATTAACAAACTTTCAGATGATTTTGAATTGACAAAAAAAATTTACCATAAACTATAATAGAACTATACTATATTAAAGACATAAAGAATATTAAGGAGGGATTTAAATGGCAAAGAAAAGATGGGATTAGCTTCAAAAGTCCTTATAGGGTTGGCCATTGGTGTTATTGTTGGAATCATAGTTTATTATCTACCAAGTGGCACACTAAAGGATAAAATTTTAATTGATGGTATATTTCAACTAGTAGGTCAGTTATTCTTAAGAGGAATAATGATGTGTGTAGTGCCTTTAGTATTTGTTTCATTAGTAAATGGTGCTGCAAGTATGGGGGGACATTAAAAAAATTAGGTAAAATTGGCGGGAAAACGATTGCATTTTACTTAGTAACTACAGCTTTTGCTATAATGATTGGTCTTTTAATAGCATTCATAATCAATCCAGGTGTTGGTTTAGATATGGGAGCTATTGAAACTGTTGAAGTTAGTACAAGAGAAACAAATTCATTAGTACAAATTCTTTATGAAATGGTACCAAGAAACCCAATTCAAGCATTGGCTGAAGGCAATATGCTTCAAATTATAATCTTTGCAATATTTACAGGGATAGGATTAACTAGTATTGGTGAAAAGGGTAAAAAAAGTATTGGAATTATTTGAGCAATTAAATGAGCTAGTAATGAAATTAGTTACTATGATAATGGTAATAGCTCCTTTAGGTGTATTTGGTCTAGTAGCTAGGACATTTGGTCAAGTTGGAATTTCAGCATTAGTTCCGTTGGCAAAAACTGTATTAGGGGGGGTTTATATAGCTCTAGTTATACATGGAGTAGTTGTATATGGTGGTATGCTAAAAGGTTTCACTGGATTATCTCCGACTAGATTCTACAAGAAATTTTATCCAGCAATGGCAGTTGCATTTTCAACTGCAAGTAGTAGTGCTACATTACCAGTAACTATGGATATTGCTGAAAATGATATTGGTGCTTCTAAAAACATTGCATCATTTGCTCTTCCACTAGGTGCCACAATAAATATGGATGGTACTGCAATATATCAGGGAGTTGCAGCTGTATTTATTGCACAGGTATATGGAATTGAGTTAACAGTAGGTATGATGGCTACAATTGTACTTTCAGCTACATTGGCATCAATAGGTACAGCAGGGGGGGTTCCAGGTGCTGGATCAATAATGTTAACAATGGTATTACAAACTGTAGGTCTTCCACTAGAAGGTTTAGGACTTATATTAGGTGTTGATAGAATATTTGATATGGGTAGAACTGCCATGAATATTACTGGAGATGCTGTTTGTACAACTATAATTTCTAAACAAGAAGGAGAATTCGACGAATCAGTTTGGAATGCTGATAGAAAGAAAGAAACAGTTTAATATAAAGTAATTTAAAAGAGGGGGGTTTGTTAATTCCCCCCCTCTTCTTTTTCTTGTTCTTTTCCTTATAATAGGGACAATCTTTAATTGGTGTACTTGAAGGCTTGCTTACTTCATTTAAAGTACATATTCCATCTTCTGCATAAAAACAATTTTCTGAACAAGTAATCATAAAACTGCCTCCTAAAATTTTCTATCGCTTT